>Ga0315551_10000197_pt1 | contig 47803 bp, 40 predicted proteins | sample SalMarSW160290MG_FD_203678 | JGI IMG/M metagenome (GOLD analysis project Ga0315551, IMG submission 203678) | Salt marsh sediment microbial communities from the Plum Island Ecosystem LTER, Massachusetts, United States - Salt Marsh Sediment SW1602-90 ...
CAGTTACTACTTCACTGTCTCGCACCCCCTGGCAAATTTCGGAAGCACCAGTCTCCACATCTACCTTGGTGACACCAGGCTCGTGCCGCTGATGGTAAGGAACGTTCAGGACCAGGTGGATAATATAACCATAAATCTCACGGGATATCCGTTCGCAGAGTTCGAGTATAACTGTGATCCCTCTGACTGTATAATAAGCACTGAAACGGAGAGTATGGTTGCACTGAATGTCAACCCCTATGATGAGAGGAGATACTATGTGAGGGTCATGTCCTCAGAGCCGGGAGAAGACATACTCAACCTCACGGCAAAGTCGCTTATTAACCCCCTCCTGAATGACAGCCACAGCATCACCATCAGAACGAGCTATCCCGCATATTTCCCGGGCCTGGGGACCTGGGCCATCGTCCTGCTCCTGGTGATTGCAGGGTTTGTCTACGGGGCCCTGTCAAGGAATGAGTACTGATGCCAGAATACAATCAAGGACCTGTCAGAGAAATCAATGCAAGCTTCCATGTTTTCATTCCCTCAGAGGAAACAAGCTGCCCAGCCTCATCTCCAGCTCTTTCAGGTTCCTGCTGGGCAATGAGATCTATACATACAAGCGGTTTGTCATCCCTGGATTCCACTGTCCTTACAAAAGCGTCATGCGCCCTGATGGAATCAGCAATCCTTGAAGCCAGAGCATATACCTTTTCAAGGTCGTACGGCGGGTTTATCCTTATCCCGATGTGATTGCCCTTGGGTGTTCCCTTGACCAGGGATTTCATGGTATCCTCTTATTCGATGGAGACATCGCACCCCTTCAATCCCCTTTCCAGACCAATCCGCTCCCTGAAAAGGTTCACAACATCCTTTGATGAATATTTATTATCAACCCGGCCGGTTATGAAAACCCCTGGCTGCGATATCTTGCTGTCGCCCATAGTGATGGATTTGAATAATGCCTGTCCAACAGAGTCCAGGCCGAAATCCTTAAATCCTGGCCTTACATCATCGAAGCCCCTGTCTTCGAACCAGATGAATCCTCTTATCTGTTGCATAAAAATTTATTACGTCAATAATATATAAACCTGATACAAACCTTACTAAGGTGTCTGTTAGTGATGGTATGGATGCCCCTGCGAAGCAGGGGATGGTAAATGAGCACATGCCGTCTTAAACAGGATGGAACAGTTCATCAGGTGGTTCCGCCACCTGAATGGGCAAGATGGGTTTCGCATAAAAAACCAACATAACCAAGCAGGTGCATGGTATGGAAAGGGAAGTCCTTGAGAAATACATGAAGGCCGGCAGGATAGCGGGAGAGGCCAGGGAACTTGCCCTGAGGAAGGCAAGGCCCGGGATAAGGCTGCTGGACATAGCAGAGGCGGTGGATGCCTTCATTGCCAGGAAGGGCGCCCACCCGGCATTCCCCCTGAACATCTCTGTGAATGACATAGCCGCGCACTACACACCCGCATACAATGACGAAAGGGTTGTGGAAGATGTTGACCTGGTCAAGATGGACGCCGGCATCCACGTGGACGGCTACATAGGGGACACTGCAGGGACATGGTCCAAGGGGCCCAATGTCCTGGTAAAGGCAGTGGAGAGGGTCCTGGAGGATGCCATCAGGATACTGAAGCCCGGGGTTAAGGTGGGGGAGATAGGCACTGTTATACAGGATTCTGCAGAGGCCCAGGGGGTGGGCCTCATAGTCAACCTGACAGGGCACGGCCTGGACAGGTATGTCTTCCACGGGGAACCCTCCATCCTGAACATAAGGAACGACTCCGGCCATGTGTTGAAGGAGGGTGACGTGATAGCCATTGAGCCGTTTACGTGCCCGAGCAACGGCCATGTCAGGGAATCCGGGGTGACCGAGATATACCGCTTCCTCCAGAGGAGGCCTGTCCGGCTCCCGGAGGCCAGGAGAATCCTGGACCTGGCTGAGAATGAATATCATTCACTGCCCTTTGCCAAGAGGTGGCTCTTTAAGGAGATTTCACCTGTAAAGGTCTCCCTGGCCATAAGGCAGCTCGAGGGTGTGATGGCCATTGAGCCCTACCCTGTCCTCAGGGAGGTTTCTGGCAAGCCCATTGCCCAGGCCGAGCACACCATCATAATCCAGGACAAGCCGGTTGTAACCACGAGGGTTGATTGAGATGTCGCTAGTGGTGCCCGTTGCTGTCTGCACAATGTTGAGGGACGGCAGGGTTCTCTTCATAAGAAGGGAGGGCAAGACCTTTGGCGGGCTCCTGAGCCTCCCGGGCGGAAAGATAGACTTCGGTGAGACCATAGAGCAGGCTGCCGTCAGGGAGTTCGAGGAGGAGACCGGGATAAGGTCCCGCTTCGTGAGGCACATAGCCACCATCCCAGAACACATAGTAGAGGGTGGCCAGGTTGTGAAGCACATGATTATACAGCTATGTGAGCTCGAGTATCTGGATGGGCTCTCCAAGGGGGAGTTCGAGCCTGTATGGGTGGGGCTTGATGGCCTTGACTCCAGGAAGGATGAAATCATTCCCAGCGACTACCTCATGATAAAGAAGCTATTGATTCCGGGTAACAGGGGAACCTTCTTCAGCCTGATTGAGAAGACCGGCTCCGGTTATGTCCAGAGGGAGTTCAGGGAGATATGAGCTTTTCCGAGAGGGTCTATCGGGTTGTGGCCAGGATACCCGGGGGGAGGGTGATGTCCTATTCCGGGGTGGCCTCCCTGGCAGGAAGCCCAGGGGCGTCCAGGGCTGTGGGAACCCTCATGGCCAGGAACCCCAGGCCTGGGACAGGGCCGGGAAAAATCCCCTGCCACAGGGTGGTGAGGTCAGACGGCTCCCTGGGCGGTTTCTCAGGCCCAGGAGGCAGGGAGGCCAAGAGGGCCCTGCTTGAGGGGGAGGGTGTGGCCTTCAGGAAGGGCAGGATAGTAAGGGATTTCTTTGCATGATTGCCTCTCTGTTCCGCATATTCGACCAATATTTAAGTCTGCAGGAGCATAATAATTAAGTAATGAAAAAAAGAAGCAATATCATAGTGTTTATAGTGGCTGTTTCTCTCTCCTTGTTACAGGGTATTGTATCTGCAGGTATTGTGTGTGATGTTGTTGACAAGAACTCCTGTTCGGGTGTTAATGTGATAGAGATGAGTTCCAGATATGATGCCCATGCGGCCCTGTCGGGAGAGGATTCATATGACTATGTTCTCTGCTGCTCCGGAGAGGGCCTTCAGGCAGGCTCTGGTGACATGAGCCAGGAGATACTCAGGCTCTCGGATACAAGCAACGCCCATGCAGAGCGCCCGGCTTACAGCGGAAACCAGTACTACAATGTTGTTAAGCTCTACCTGAGCAATCCTGATGTTCTGGGTTTCGCGTGCAGCTACCGTTCAAGTGGCTGCGGAGCCGGCGAAGACTGCATCATAACACTGTCCGGTGGGACCAATGCGCATCTTGCCGGGTGCGGTCATGCCAATGCCTACACCCCGGCAATCTGCTGCGCAGCCATAAAATGCTACAGCAAAGACGACTGCGGAACACCCACAATAGGTTATTATTGCTCAGATAAGGGCGAGGCATGCAGCAGAACAACAATCCCTGTTTGTGAAAACCTGGGCAGGGGAGATTCATACTGCTCCTCGGATGAGGAAATCCAGTGCACTGTATGCACCTACGGGTGCGGGGATGGGGCATGCAAAAGCGCGGAATGCACTCATGGTGATACAAGACCCTGTGGTGAATGCGGGGATGGAACAAGGACATGCTATGATGGAGTGTGGAGTTCCTGCATCGGTGACAGGATACCTTCAGAGGAGATATGCGACGATGAGGATAATGATTGCGACGGCGAAATGGATGAGGGTGGTGTATGCCCTGTAGGCTACTGCGGTGACGGGACATGTGAATATGTCTCCATGAACCTCTATGAGGGTGGCGAGGAGGGTTTCACCCTTTACAAGCAGTCGCATCAGTTAATGCTTGTTGACATACCCGATGAAGATAGTGTTATTATCAATGTTGACGGAATTCCTAGGGAAATAAATGAGGGGACAAGCAGACGCATAGCAGGTGTTGATTGCTACGTGGATAATGTGTGGTATTCTGGTGTGAGTGATAATGGGGCAAGCATCACGCTTGGTGAGATGTGCTTAACATGTCCTGAGGACTGCGGCGAATGCTGCAGCAACTCCCTGTGTGAGCCGCAACTCGGTGAGAACTGTGAAAGCTGCCCCAGTGATTGCCCGACAGGCTCGGGGGAGGTATGCTGCTCAGGAACCCTGCACGACGGGGACTGCTGCGGTGATGAGGACTGCAGCCCCCCCGAAATCTGCATAGATTATGTGTGTGACCAGCTTCAGTGTGAAAATGACGAGGATGGTGATGACTACGGGGTTGGAACAGTCTGTAAGGGACCGGATTGTGATGACAGCGACCCCAGTGTCAACCAGACGATTCCATGCGTCTATGACGGGAATTCCTGTGGCCAGTACGATTTATGCATGATGTCCTGTCCAGACCCGCCTGCAGAGAGTTGTTTCAACAGAATAGACGACGACTGTGACAACAGTGTTGATGAGGATTGCATTGAGTATATGTACCTATATTTCTATCCAAGGAGTATATATAAGCTTGGAGAAACCATTAACCTTGGTGGAAAGATTCTTGTTCTCGATCCGGTAACTGAAACGACAGAGTTCCTGAACAACGCCCTTGTACAGGCCAGGGTTTACAACCCAGGGGGTGAAACGGTGTTGTTAAGCCTTGACAAGAATTGCGAAATGTCAGAGGTGGGTTATAATGAAATAGAGTGTGAGTTCTCTGGGCAATATAGCGGAACAGAACTTACTGGCAATTATGTAATAGAGGGCATCCCGAATGACTATGTGATTAATTACGAACCCGACCGTGCTTACGGATTCTATGACATGATAATGGAAGACTGGGCATACAGGGAGAATGGAGACCTTGATCTCATTCTAAGAAACGGCCTGGGAGAGGCAGTAACAGTCAACGGCATTTCCATTAGTATCTGGAACTATGAAAGGGAGGGACATGATATATACACATGGGATACCGATATCGGGCTTTCCCCGGGAGAGTCTTACAGGGCCATGGCCTCTGAAACGGGTCTGAAGCTTCCCGGGAAGGACATGGGCGATTACTACAGCCTTTCTGTATCAATAAGATTCAGGAAGACCAGCGGGCTGGACTATTCCTCCAAGGGCAGCCTGTACGGAACTGTTAAGGATTCCGGCTATGAGCTCGGTATGGAGAAGTCCTATCCCAAGATTGTGATAAAGAATTCAACATTTAGCGTATATGACCCTGCGATACTCGGGGAGAGGCTCATCCTTGAGGACATAGACGGCTATGAATACCTTGACTCTGAGTTCTATCCCTATGGAAGTGCAACAGATAATGTATACTATGCAGCATTTTACAGGAAGGGTGTCAATTACACGACCATGTTATACGAGTTCGATTCAGGGGATAACTGCTCTGAATTTCTCGATAACATATTGTCATATTCCTACTATTATGAGATAGTTGACCGGGTCATTGATGGGATGAGGCTCTATGAGCTTGTGGGTCAATACAGCAGATACAATTCCTCAACCAGCGAATACGAAACGTTAAATGTATCTGTTTTTGTCTGGAAGATGGAACAGTACCTTGTTGCTGTTGGGGAAATGCAATACTACATTGAATACAGCTGTGAGGAGCCGACCCCCATCATAGAGGCCTATATGGAAAGATATCCCAGCGACCTCGAGGTCTACTGCGGAAACAATATTTGTGATGGGGATGAAACAGTAGGCACGTGTCCGGAGGACTGCGGGGATTGCTATCCCCTGGGAAAAACAAGGTCGTGCGGCCAGACCGATGTTGGGGCATGCGAATTCGGGATTCAGGTATGCGAGAACTACACCTGGTCGGAATGCATGAATGAGAAAAGGCCCGGCCCGGAGATATGCGAAAACGGGATTGATGATAACTGCAACGGGGAGATTGATGAGGAGTGCTTTGAAAACAAACTGAACGTGAATCTGTGGCTGGACAGGGTCGCGGTTACCCAGGGAGACAGCCTTATCGCTTCTGGTATGGTTACGGACTGGCATGGGAACAGAATCAGTAACTCAACGGTCTCGTTTACCATAATCCCTGGCAATATTGTTTATGCCGGCGAAACCGATGAGAATGGCATGCACACGAATATCATCAAGATAGGAAGGCTTGAATCCGGGGAATATGCACTCAAGGCCAAGGCAACCTGCTCGGGATATGATACTGGAGAGGATGAAAAGACGTTTGTGGTGACAAGCAGCGCAGTACCCGTAATACTCACTGATGATATAATATTCATCAACATGGCCCAGATTCTCATCAAGATGGAGGCCATAGAACTCTCGCTCAATGAGCTAAAGAAGGTAATAACCAGCATTGTTAATTATTACAACATCATGGGTGATGAAGAGCTTGAAGGTGCCTGGCAGGGTATCCTGACTGACACTGACTCGTTAATTGGCAGAATAAATGATTTGCAGGAGAGCATAAACGAGTTCATAGAGGAGCCCTCTCAGATAAGGCTTAGGGATATCAAGTCAGGCATGAATGGGATTTCAGGCATTGTAAGGGTTTTGACTGATAAGATTGTTTCGGTGATATAATGAAAGAAACCATGCACGGTCTTGGATACCAAAAAAAGGACAGGAGCTTGCTGATACTGGCGGTTGTGTTCCTGCTGGCCGCAGCGCTCTTCTTCTCCTATCAGATTGTTGTCTTATTTGGTGGTGGAGAGGGGCCGGTGCCAGCCCCTCCGGGCAACATGGATACGGAGATACTGAATGTCAAGAGTGCACTTGATGGCATAAGCACAGAGCTTGACAACATTGCACGGTTAATATAACACTGGCGGGTCGATGATGAGAAGGGAATGGTACTACCGGGTATCGAATCTGTTACTTTTGTTCCTTGTATGCCTACTCTTTTTGTTTGTGCTGAATCCCCTCCAGATACAGGCCCAGCAGGAGTGGGATGACTGCATCGACGGGACCCCTCACGGGGAATGCTCCTCCATCAGGCCCCTGCATTGCGACATGGGCATCCTTATCAACAGATGCGACCTGTGCGGGTGCCTTGAAGGGCAGGTGTGCACGGATAGTGGGGAGTGCTCCTTCGAAGATGGGCCAGTGGTGGAAAACAAAAAACAGATGTCAAGGTATTCTGACAAAGAGGTTTTCCTGGTTTCAGATAAGGACTGGAGAGTTGTTTTGCCACTGGTTCCTGTAACAACATGGACAAATGTTGATGGGAGTGTGAGCAAATATCCGACATTGATTTTTCATGAGGAAGACTTCACAGATAAATCATTAGAGTTGAATAAAGATGAGTTCATTAAGAATACCGGTTTGTGGGTTTCTTGGAATTTTAAGAAAGATGTTTTGGCTGAGGGAATAGCAGGCTCTGATGAATTTACCATCCTGTTTGAGTTATCCGATGACATGTATAATAAAATGAAGAAGGGAATTCCGAGAGGGGATTTGAATCTAACTGCATCCAAAATCGATCCCCAAGGAGATAATTCTATCAGTTATGGTGTATTTTTTAATGATGTAGAGTTAGAAGATAAGCATTTTGGTTTGGAGAGTGTTGAGAGAGATACTCTTTATTTATTATTAGAAGGAGCATTCTGGGGTAAAGAAAAATTCTTATTGAAAAAGGGCGTGAATAATCTGACCCTTGTGAGAAGAGGGGGTAATATATTTATTGAGGGATATAGCCTATTTACTCCCTATTTCGCTTCAGATGAAATAAACGACGGGTGCGAATATAGCTGGAGTGAATATAATATCTATGATTTATGTATCATAGATGCTCAAGTGGATAAAGAGCAGGCTTCTCTAGGTGAGACTGTATCCTATTCTATAAGAGTTGAAAACATATGCGATGAGACAGTTGATTTGAATGGAGAAGATACCGTTTTTCAAGGGGTATGGTTCAACCCCACTTCACTAGGAGAGCTTTATAAGGTTCCTTATGGGATTGTATTCTCCCATCTCAGTACCTCGATCCCCAGAGTGAGATTAGAACCCGGTCAGTCCACCCAATTCAATATTGAATTAATTTACAATAATTCTGAAGAGCTTCCGGAAATTTCTTTTGATGCAGATTCAATCATTTATTTCATGCAGCAGTATAATCCGGACAGGGTTACTGTTATTGGAGAAACCCCCCAAGAATTCGATAATCTGCTGATAACAGAACCGGAGCTGGGTCTGGGTATGGATGAAGATGATATACAAAGGATCAGCATAAATGATTATCTTTCCTATTGGGAATTGTTTGGAGATGTTGTTTATGTCGAAGATAATTATACATTAGCTTTGTTGGCTTCAACTTATGCCTCCCTGATTAATGCCCCCCTGATTATTCAGGGAGCAGGTATGAACACAGACAGTAATTTTATTGGAAAAAACACAATTTGTATTGGTTCTGTAGACCGAGAGTGTAATGAACAATACGGTCTGGAAGAACTGAAAAAGAAATATTTTGATATGACTGATACAAAGAAATTCATTCTTGTAAACCCTGAAGATTTAAAGGATAATACAATGACATCATTTGAACCGGAAAAATCTCCAGAGAAGATTATTAATATTTATACAAAAAGTTCTATTCTCTCTCCTATTTTGGCATCTGCAAAACATGAATTGATATTAACAACCGATGAACAGGATTATGAGGATATAAATAATGAATTGAAATCACAATTTTCTGATTTTTACAGTTTTCCCTCTTATCTCTGTGGTCCGGAAGATTCATGCTCTTCTGGGTTTGAAGAAACCGATATAGAATTGCATGCAAAAGAAAACACTATGAGCTTTAATCTTAGTATCGAATTTGTTCCTAATCTAAAGATATACCCAAATTTGTATAATTATGAAATTGGATTTTATGATAAATATGTGATAATCAATAGAACAAAAAACATACCAACAGAGATCACAAATACTGGTATGGCAAAAGCAGAGGATGTTAATCTTTCTCTGTATAAGTTGGATTGGTATTGCAATAGCTCGGGCTGCTTTGAGAATCTGGACCTTATTGACTTCAAGCATATTGGAGATGTTCAATCATTACAAAGGATAGTAAAAAATTTGAGTTTTATTTCTGATGAGCCTGGCTCGAAAAACTTAAGATTGACAGTAAGCACCTCAAGTGAAGAAAAAAATATTGAAAATAACAATCATAACTTTGAGATTAATGTCATCTTGGAAGGGGCAGATGTTATCTCCACAGTTGGATATAGACCTTACTATGTAAACCATCCAGCAATTATCTCCTCAAGAACAACTAACATTGGAACAGAAACAGCTGAGAATGTTGAAATCCTTATGTACATAGACCACGGTAACTATTATGACAATGATCAAAAAGAATGGAAAGAGAACAGAACACTTATAAATAGAAGCTACATAGGGAGGGTTGAACCCAGAAAAGCAATTGAGAAGGAGATTTCTTATATTTTTGAAACCCCTGGCTATAAGAGCCTGATTTTGCAAGTTAATTCTACGAATGATGTAAATCCGCTTAACAATGACTATTGCTTTTCTCCTAGAGTTTACGAGGATTCTCAAGATGCTTTTCAAACTGAGCATGCTCTGACAGGAGAAGAGTACAACAAAGAAATATATATTTTACAGGTTATGGGCTTTTTGTTTGATTGTCCCTCTCATCAAGAAGAAATTGAAGTCTATTTTAACGGAGAACTAGTTAAAACCACGGAAATCAAATGCGAGAACATGTCTGGAATTCTTCTGGGGAGTTATGATTTCGTTCTTGATAATATTTTCTATAATCTGGACATAGAAAATCTGAACATAACTCTGGTTTATAATGGAAAATTGTCATTAAGTAGGGGCGGGGCGGCGATACACTTGGTCACACATTCTGGTTCTATTGGATATAGGATTGCCCACTGCGATTACTCTGATTCCAGTTGCATGCCTGAATTGGATAGTATCATTGTTAGAAACAACATAGCACAAGAATCAACACACTTTAATTTTGATAACGTAGATACCAGTTATGACTACAACTTAATTGTTGAAGCGTTTGGGCAAGCAGGTGATCCAGAAATCTATGTGAATGATGTTTATATAGGGAACTTTGGTTATGTCTATAACGAACCACGAAACAAATTATTCGAGATTCCAGAAGATCTCATTAGTGAAACAATGGTGGTTGAAATAAGGCCTGTGGCTGGTAATATTGCTTCATATAAAGCAAAGGTAAAACTCACCCCCATATTATCATCTGAATACTATTTAACAGTAATGGCCTCTCCTGATGCTATTCCTATTGCAAAATATATGTATACCCGTAGCGGTTATGCAATTTCCAGTGCGCTCGACCCCTCGGAATATGCTGATTTCACGCAGGACAATATTCCTGACGTTGCTATTGGAAGGATTACTGGAATAACCCCCTCAGACATTTCTTCATATCTGGCAAGGGATCTGTTCCATGAAGAATTTGAAAAAACAAATAATGTTGTTTTCATGGCGAGTTCGTTCCAATACATGCTTAATAATGCTGAGAGATGGGCCAATGAATTTGAGAATGCAGGTTACAATGTAAACAGTGATTTGAATATAGGAAATTGTCATCATTTTGGTTCTGACCTGTGGGAAAACAATGACTTGATATCCTATGCTGACCACGGCAGTTCTTCTTGGGCAGGAATAAGTTCAAGTGCAATCCCTTTATTGAGTAATTCCTTGATTTCCAATGATGCGTGTTCAACATGTTCTTATTTTTATGGTTATACCTTTTGCATGAGGGCCATAAGGCAGGGCTCCTTGGGGCATCTGGGTGCTGTCTCAGTTGCTTGGACTGGAAATGATATCTATATGAATACATTGAATAACATTTATTACCACAATCAGACTATGGGCGAAGCATTTACAAATGGATTTAGATATAATGAATATAAATATCAGACAACATTGATTGGAGACCCTACAATTCCTCTGAATCCAACAAATCTTTTAGACAATGAATTGACTTGGTGATATTGATGAAAAAGACTGTATCCTGCTTAATATTTTCCGCTTTACTATTATTATCAATATCCGGTGTTGAGGCATTAATAACCCCAAGTATAGATATAAAAGATGTATTCAGGGCGGGAGAAGTTATTTCTTTCAGTTATACTGTCTCTTCGGATATCAGTCAGCAAATAAGATATGCTTCGGGAATAAATTGCCCGAACATTCCTTCTTCCCTTCTCGAACTAAAAACAAAAAATCTTATTGCAGATCAGCCTTTTATTGAGAATTATACTGGGCCCTTGGTGGATGATTCTATAGAACCGCAAAGTTGTGCTGCATATTTTTCTTTAATAGAACCTTATGAAATGGATGTAAACAAGGAATTTATGATTATTGCAAACCCCTCGTTTTCATTTAACATAAAAATTTGCCCAGATCAATCCTGCACTGAAGAATCAAAAACGTTTGTCCGGGATAGTAATATCTATCTAGACTATGATTCAGAGATTGAAAATCTGACATTAGATGCAGTTTTAAAATTGCCAGATGGGAGAACACGACAGATAACATTACCAAGTTTGGCAAAGGCAGAGCAGATAGGAACCTATGAACTGGAGGTGACTGCATCCAAGACGGGCTACAAAACAATGACTGCATCAGAGCGGTTTGGTGTGATTGAAAAACAGGCTGAAATAAAATGGGCCTCTGATTATGATACGGGGGAGTTCTGGGTGGATTTGTTTTTAGCGATAATATTTATAGTGGTAGTGTTAGTTGTGATTATCCTTTTCAAGAGGTATAAGTAGGGACAAGTAAATATAGACCTTCACGCCCACAGATTCAGGTGCTCGCTCTCGGTCTCCAGGACCATGCCGAAGGGTGAGATTTATTGCCTGAGAATCCTTTCCAGGTCCCTTAAGTTGAACAGCATCAAATTCCTCTCTTTTATTTGTTTCCTGAATGATTTTGCAAATATTGCATAGCTCTCTTTTCTTTTTTCCCTGTTCCATTTAACGGATTCTGATTTTTTCTTCAGCTCTTCAAAAACCCTTTTCGCATTGACTTTCTCCTGCCATTTGCATTCTGTAAATAAAATTTCCCTGGTCTGCTCGCTTAATGCCACGATGTCAATCTCCTTGTCCTTGTACCACCACCTGCCGATTTTATCAAAACCAATCTTGTTGCGAAATTTTAATTCCCACAGGGCTTCTCTACAGACATCTTCAAAGGAAAGTCCAACATACTGGTTAAAGCTGTTTTTAATTATTCTCAGTGCATTTTTGACATTTCCTTCCTCAATATCACTTTTATTGGGGAATACAAATCTGAACCAGAAATTAAAAAAATTATCCTTTATCCTGTAGAGGCCCTTTCTTGATTTGTGTGGATGTTTTTCTGTAACAGGCAGTTCTCTCTTTATAACATCCAGTTTGATTAGTGTATCTAGATATCTTGCCACCTTGTTTCGTTCGAGATTGCAAGAAGTGACAATGTCATTAACTCTTGTATTGCCAAAAGAGATTGCCTTTAATATTGCAAAATAGTTTTTGGTTTCCCTTAATTCCTCTTTCAATAAAAATTCTACTTCTTCATATAATGGCTTTTTAACACCGAGTATCTTTTTTTCTATATTGGTAAACACATCTAAATCAGGATCAAGCTCTATTAAATAAGATGGTGTACCATTTGCAACAGAATAAAACTCTATCTTTCTTGAAAGGTCCGCATTCTTGAAGAACTCACAAGCATTCTTGAATCTTAATGGCTTTAGACGAATCTGACCAGTGCGCCTGCCATAAATTGGTGCTTTATAGCTTAATGTGTATTTTTCCATCATCGAAATAGAAGAGCCACAAAGTATGAGTAATATCTTACCCTTTTTTAGGTTTTCGTCCCAGCCAGCTTGAAAAAGGGAGGGTATTGCTTTGTTTGATTCAACTAGATAGGGAAATTCATCTATAACAAAGATAAGCCTTTCACTTGCCTTTTCCTTTATGTATTCAAAAAATTCAACCCAGTTATCTATTTTTGGCGCTCTTTCGCTGAATAAATTGGCTGTCCTTTTCAGAATTTCTTGTAATTGAAATTGGTCATCCAACTTGTTTGCAAGATAATAAATATGTTTTCTGTTTCTGCAAAACTCTTTTATCAATTCTGTTTTACCAATTCTCCTTCTTCCATAAATTATTATAAATTCTGGGTTCTTACCTTCATACAATTCTTCTAGGAATTTTAAATCCTCGGTCCTGTTAATAAATTTTTGTATATTCATAATTAGACTAATCGTGATTATACTATTTAAGCTTTTCTATACTGCAGAATATATTGATAGTGAATTATTCTTGGAACACTATAGGTAGAATTTTGTGTACTCAAAAACTTGCATGTTCTTTCTGATAGGAATGCATGCAGCGGTAGTGGCTGCCTTGGTGTTTTTGGTTGTTTCAGTCAAAAGGCACAAGAAGGTATGAAGTGAAGGGAAGAAGGCTCTCACGCCCACAGATTCAGGTGCTCGTTCTCGGTCTCCAAGACCATGCCGAATGGGGAGAATATAGAGGAGCAGTTGGGGCACCGGAATGTCTCAGGGTCCTTATGCCAGAGCTTGCCTGGGGTTCCGCACAGGGGGCATCTGTTTTCCATAAGAAATCACCGGAAGTCACATCCCAGTACAAAGGATAAAATCCCTGCACCGGCAATGAAAGAATCACCATGGATATTATGTCAGAGGTCATTTAAATACATTCGTTCCCGGGGGGCCTGCTGCCGGGTCTTCAGGCATTGGTTACCCGGATTCCCCTCTCACAGGCCAGCTTGAGGAGTTCCTCCCGCTTCATCCTTCCAAGGGAGCCTGCCAGGACAGCCATCTCCTCCTTGGGATTGAGGGCCCCGAGCTCCCTGGCCGTGCTGACCCTGACCTCCCTGAAGCCGAGCCTGTTGAGGCCGCGCACCTCCCTGGGGGAGCCGTGGCCCGCTCCCGGAAGGCCTCCACGGGCCTTTTCCCTGAGCCTGAGCTTGGAGTGCCTGCCCTTGGGCCTCCTCCAGACCTTCTTGAGCTTGACATGCCTGTAGCCCTCCTGCCTCACGAATCCGGGCTTCCTGGCCTTGAGTGCCTTCCTCACCTTCAGCTTTGAGGCAAGCTCTCTCCTGGGCTTTGCCCTTGGACTGGCTGTTCTCTTAATCATGACTCTCATTCCCCGGCTTCTCACCCTGTGGTCCCTCACCCTTACCGGGCTCCATGGGCCTGGTCTTCTGAATCAGGTGTATGCCGTCCTGGAATACCCGCCTGTCGTGGCCCTTGACCTTGGCTGTGAGCTCAATCGTGGCAGCTGCCTGGCCGACATCCTCCCTGTCGCTGCCTGTCACAACCACGACGTCCTTCCTGAGCTCAACCTTGACTTCCCCCCTGAGCCTGGCTGTCCTGTCCCTCCTCTCGCCAAGGAAGTTGCCTATCCTGAGCCTGTCTCCCTCAACAGCGAGCTTCATGGGAAAGTGGGAATAGACAATCTTGAGCCTGGCCTCCCATCCCTGGGTGACGCCTGTAATCATGTTCCTGAGGTGGGCCGCCCATGTCCCGGCATGGGCCTTAATCTTCCTTCTCTCGCTCCCCGAGGAGAATATGGCCCTGCTGCCGGAGATTTCCAGCCTTACAGGGCTGCCCCTGAGGTTCTTCCTTAGCTCTCCGCAGGGGCCGCTGACGATGAGCTCCCTGCCCTCGAGCTTCACGCTCACCCCCTCGGGGATTTCCACTGTCTTCTCCATACACTTCACCATCCGTCCTGGCCAATGCTGCGCAAGACGGCATCCAATCACTTTGCAAGATAGTTGGGTGGTAGGTATTTAAATAACTATAAAAGCAGTTCATTATTTTTTCTTGGCTGGCTTCTTTGCAGCGGGTTTCTTGGCCGGCTTGGCCTTTGCAGGGGGCTTGGGTTTTGCGGGCTTCTTTTTGGGTGCGGGCTTTACGGGTTTGGCCTTTGCAGGGGGCTTGGGTTTTGCGGGCTTCCTGACCGCTGGCTTCTTTGCGGCCTTGGGCACGGCCCTGGCCTTCTTTGCAGGCTTTGCGGTCCTGGTCCTGGGGAATTCAGGTATGCTGCCGACCAGGTGGAAGGCCCCGGTTCCGATGGGGGCCACCTGGTTCATCATGATGTTCTCGACCGTCCCGTGGAGGTCGTCCCTCTCCCCCTTTATGGAGGCTGCTGTGAGGTGCTTCTTGGTCTCCTCAAAGGAGGCCCTCACCAGGACAGAGCTCTTCTGGCCTGATATGCCGTAGCGGCCTATGGCCCTTACATCACCCTGCACGCACATGATATCTGCAAGGAGCATGATATACCTGACATCCACCCCGAGGCCCTGCTCCTCCATGGTGTACTGGGCCTGCTTTATTATGACATTCCTGGCAGCCTCTGACCCGAGGACGTCATAGACCTCGAATATGTTGTTTGAGAATGTCCTTGTGTAGTCAACCCCCTCTATCTCAAAGACCTTACTGAGGTTCGAGCCCAGGGTGTTTATGATCCATTCGCCGCCCTCCTTGGTGACCACGACCTGGGATATCCCCTTTATCCCCTTGATATGGGACTCCAGGACACTATACTTCAGTTTGTGGAGGTTCCTGAGGTCAGCCTTCTTGGACTTCACCAGTATGGTGTCAGGGCCCTCCATGCTGACATCGACATTCCTCGTCTTTATGAGCTTGGGGACCTTGTCCTGGGCTATTTCCATGGATTCCAGCTTCTTGAGGTCCACCCTGCATTTTATCCAGAGCTCGGTAAGGTCCAGGGTTGTTGAGAGTATGACATCCTTGGCCCTGACCTCCCTTATCTGGGAGGCAATCTTCCTCACTTCCTCTATGCTCTGGTGCTCGGGCTTCAGAAAGACTGTCATGGTGGGTGTCCTTGGCTCCTTTCTGGCATCGAATATCTCGAGCATCCTGGGCAGGCCCAGGGTGACCTGGATGCCTGCGGTTCCTGCGAAGTGGTAGGTACGCATGGTGTTATGGGTAACAATCCCGTCAAGGGTGGTAAAGGTTTCGGCTCCTGGAACAGTGAGATCGTAAACGTATTCATAGTCAGGTTTGACAGCATCGATGCTGACTATTCTGTCCCAGACAAAATCGGAGTTGAACATGGTGCGCATGATCTTTAGTTCAGAGCTTATATCAACACTCCTCTCCTCCGCAAGTCTCTCGAACAGCCTGATATATCTTTGGAGGGTGGTCCTGCCTATCCTCTGCCTGTTGGTGAAGTTGTTCACATACCTGGTCGGATACCTCAGTTTTGTTGCAGCATTATGCAGAATTGCCCCAAATCCCGTTGCCATGTCAGTGAAATCCTGGGATTTCCTATTCCAGTAATCCTCGGCCTGAATGGACATCCTTTCCAGTCCTGCCCTTTTCTTTGGTATGTCAGAGCCTATCTTTTCAAGGAAGACAGGAGCATATTTGTAGGGAATCAGCAGGCCATACTGGGTCTTAGCCTTGACCTTGTGCGCGAATATCCCAAAACGAGCGAGTAGCAGGCAGATGCCATCCAGCAATTCCTTTGAATTGGAAGAAGCCCTTATCGTTTTTCTGTCAGGATGGACATTCCCGTCGCCATCAAAATAGCCTCTTAAAAGACCTGAAACGAACTCCTCTCTGGCATTGTATGCAAATGTGGGGATTTTCTTGTATCTTGAACCCCTGCCGCATATTGAAATAATAAATTTGGAAAGAATGGTTGAATTCAATACAACGGTTCTGCCCTTTCCATATTCACCCATATAATGTATTTCCTTGAAACCCAATCCTATTCTCTCTGCAAAGGCCTTGGCGTTTGAGGCGAAAGATTCGTCTGTGTTTGTAATGCCTATTTGGCTTCCTTGGGCGCTACCCTCTGAGAGATAGGCTCCGATGAACCACCCGAAAAGGGAATCCAGTTCCAGTCTGTTGCAAACAGGATTTGAGTTCTTGTTAGAGTAAATGAGACCAGAGGATTCCTGAACTCTGTGCGGCACAATATCCGAAATCTTTATCTCTTCTATGCAGTTTTCAGGGAGATATTTCATTACAGGAATTCTGTCGCCCGGATTCAATTCAGAGCCCGCAACTGGGACTATCTTATTGTCCTTCCTGATGACAAAGGAATGCGAGTCGGTTGCTGTTATCTCTCTACCTGAGAAGGTTTTAATCCTTATGAGTCTCTTTGGGGTTTTGTGGCGGCTGACTTCCTTGACAAGGCTCCACTTCGCTTTCTCATCATTCGTTATGCTCGGGACATATACACCCTCAGAGGATATGTCGCATACATCCCATCCATTGACGCTTTTCCCGAACCTCTCAACTATCGAATCCACGAAATCACCTATCTTGAGTATGGCTATCCTCTCATTCCGCTTGAGTATTAGTTTTTCAAATGGGGACGTGCTCATCTGTGTCGCGGGTTCGGAGAGGGACTGGGCAGCAACCACCCCAATGGGCTCCTCTGCGTCGTAGGCAGCGCGCTGGTAGAAACCCCTCACGAGCTCCCTTATGCTCTCCTGCCTGTCCCGGGGGACCTTGTGTTCCTCAAAGTATCCCTCCAGTTCCTCTTTCACCTTCTCGGGCATCTCCATATCCATTCACCTTAACATTAACACTGAACTCTGGTAAGCCTTTCTGTTGGCTAGATGTACTCCCTCCATCTGACATCTCCCCACTCGGACTTGGTGGGGTCGACGCCGTCCTCCCCTGCGCTGAACTGGATTATCTGGTCAGTGGAGTTCCTCACGCTTCCGTCGTTATGGACCTTGAGGTCCTGTAGTGCATTGACGAGTCTTCTCTGCATGTAGCCGGACTTCCTGGTCCTGAGGGACTTGTCCATGAGACCCTCCCTGCCGTTCATGATGTTCCAGAAGAGTTCAAAGGGATCGAGGCCGTGCTTGAATCCCACCCTCACAAAGCCGCGGGAGGCCGGAGAGAGGTCTCCGGGCCTTATGTGCGAGAGGGTTCTTCCGAAGTAGCCACCTGTTATCCTCTTGCCCAGGATGGTCTCCTGGCCCACCACAGCGGCCATCTGGGTAGTGTTTATAACAGAGCCCTTGGCGCCTGCCTCGTACATCACCTTGATGTCGTTGTAGGGCATGTTCTCAGCCACGATGTCAGAGACCCTGCTCACCCCGGACGCCAGGGCATTGAGTACCTGGGCCTCAAGGGACTCCTTGCGGGTCATGCCGGGGAGTATCTTGATATCGCCTGTGCTGTACTGCTTTATAAGGTCATCGGATTCGTTCTCTGACTTCTCAATCTCCTTCCTGATGTCCCTCTCTGCCCCGGGGGAGAGGTCGAGGTCGGATGTTCCCAATGAGAAGCCCCTCATCATGAGGAATGCTGTCCCAAGCCTGCCGTAGGTGTCTATAAAGACCCTGACAGTATCAGGGTCGGTAAGCCTTATGAGCTTGCTTATGAGCTTGCCCTTGAATGCGCCCACCGCAGCGGAATCTATCCTGCCCTTGACCACCTGGCCGTCCCTGATGCTTACCCATGCGTCATAGGGGCAGTTTTCCTTGTCGCACTCGTCACAGTTCTTGCAGCAGCTGGCCTTGAACTCCATATTTATCTCCCTGGGGAGCATCATGCTGAAGACCTCCTTTCCTGTGAATACCTCCTTGTCAGGAAGCTCCAGGTCTATGCCTGCATCGGCAAAGAGCTGGGCAACCACCTCCCTGTTAAGCCTGGTATCGGGGTGCGTGAGGAGGTATGCCCCGGATATCTGGTCAAGGTCAAGCCCTATCACAGGGCCGCCGAATTTCGGAGAGATTATGTTCTTGTGCACCTCCATGAGGTAGGCAGCCTCTGTCCTGGCCTCCTCGGTCTGGAGGGCGTGAAGGTTCATCTCGTCCCCGTCGAAGTCTGCATTGTAGGGTGGGCAGACAGAGGGGTTGATTCTGAAGGTCTTGTAGGGCATCACCTTGACCCTGTGGGCCATGATTGACATCCTGTGGAGGCTGGGCTGCCTGTTGAACAGGACGATGTCACCGTCAGTTAGCTGCCTCTCAACAACCCAGTCAGGGCCGAGGGCTTCAATGATGTCCTTCCTGTTCTCTGATGTGAACTTTATCCTCCTTCCGTCAGGCCTTATCACATAGTTGACCCTCTCCTGCCTGAAGAGTTCGTCTATGTATTTCCTGTTCATGTCCGTGACCCTCTCGGGTATGGTGAGCTCCTGAGCCACTATTAGAGGGACGCCGACCTGGTTTATGGAGAGCCTGGGGTCAGGGGATATGACTGTCCTGGAGGAGAAGTTCACCCTCTTTCCCAAAAGGTTTCCCCTTATCCTGCCCTCCTTGGCCTTGAGCCGTTGTATGAGGCCCTTGAGGGGCCTGCCGGACCTGTGCCTGGCCAGAGGAACCCCTGTAAGTTCGTTGTCAAAATATGTGGATATGTGGTACTGGACGAGCTCCCAGAGGTCGTTCAGGATGAACTCCGGGGCTCCTATGTCTATATTCTCCTTGAGGGACTGGTTTATCCTGACTGCGTCCACGAGCTTGTGAGTGAGGTCGTCCTCTGACCTCTCGCCGCCCTCGAGGGTGATGCTGGGCCGCATGGTTACAGGGGGTATGGGAAACAGGGTGAGTATGAGCCACTCGGGGCGGCCGCCCCTGAATGCGATTCTCTTGAGGTCCTTGTCAGGTATATTCTCAAACCTCTCTCTTATTATGAGGGGGTCGAGCTCGGTCTTGTCCTCGTAGTAGGTATAGGGCTTGACAAAGCTTATCTTCTTCTGCTTCTTGTTGCAGTGCGGGCACCTTGACGGGACAGTCCCGGATTTTATGGACCTCTTTTTATTGTCATCTACCCCGTCAGGGGGGACTATGATGACCCTGTTGCAGGACCTGCAGGTGAACTTGAGGAGCTGGTATATTGTCTTGGTGTAGAGCACATGGATTATGGGCTTGGCAAGCTCAAGGTAGCCGAAGTGACCACTGCAGTCTCCGATACCACCGCCGCATGTCCTGCAGTGGAGACCCGGGTCTATCACGCCGAGCCTCGGGTCCATCACCCCTCCCTCTATGGGATAGCCGTCAGCGTCATAGAGGTCAGAGCTCACCACCCTGACCCTGGCCAGGGAGCGTATGGTCTCCGGGGAGAGCAGGTTGAAGGTCATGCTGCTTATCTTGTGTGTCATTTCTTTCACCTCCGGCTTTTGCATCCCGTGCAAGCCGGCATGTACTGTTTCTTTCACCTCCGGCTTTTGCATCCCGTGCAAGCCGGCATGTACTGTTTCTTTCACCTCCGGCTTTTGCATCCCGTGCAAGCCGGCATGTACTTCGCCTCGTGATTGTTTACGGGTCCGTACCCTCTTGTGCCCCTTGGGGTATCGGGTACGGCATGCTATATCTCCTCTGTTCCTATAGCCGGGAATATTCCCATGGACTTTATCTCATCGAGCATGAGCTTGAACGCATAGGAGGTCTCCACCCAGACTGTCTCGCTGTCCTTGCAGACCGGGCAGTAGTTCCTGTTCTTTATGGTGTCATGAATCGCTATCAGCCCGCACTTGGTGCATACAGGTACCATGGCCTTGTCTGAGTCGAACCTCTCCTTGAGGGTAAGGGCAGCGCCGTGGCCGACCAGGCACTGCTGCTCCATCTCGCCGAGCCTGAGGCCCCCCCTCTTGGCCCTGCCCTCGGTGGGCTGCTTGGTCAGGAGGGTGACAGGTCCCCTAGACCTGGCGTGTATCTTGTCAGCCACCATGTGGTCGAGCTTGAGATAGTACGAGATGCCCGTGAATATCAGGACATTAAATTTCTTTCCGGTCTTGCCGTCGTAGAGGGTCTGCTTGCCGTCGTCCCTGAATCCCGCCTGCATCATGAGCTTCCTTATCTCGGTTTCCTTCATGTGGTTGAAGGCTGAGGAGTCTATGGGCTTTCCGGTGAGGGCGGCTGTCTTGCCGCTCAAGAGCTCCAGGAGCTGCCCAACTGTCATCCTGCTTGGAATCGCATGGGGGTTGAATATGAGGTCCGGAATCACGCCGTCAGAGGTGAAGGGCATGTCCTCTTGGGGAACGAGCAGGCTTATCACACCCTTCTGGCCGTGCCTGGAGGCCAGCTTGTCTCCCAGCTCCAGGATCCTCTCATCCCTTATCCTTATCTTAAGGAGCTGGTCTGCATCCAGGGTCTCTGATATGAGCACGTCATCAATTATCCCCTCCTCACCGTATCTTACAGTGACAGAGGTCTCCCTCTTGTTCTCTATGTCAGCGGTGAACTCCTCGCTCGAGAGGAACCTCAGTGGTGAGGTCTTGCCCACAATGACAGAGTCAGAGACCACTCTTGTCTCCAGGTTTGTTATCCCGTCCTCTGCCAGGTCGTTGTAGGCGTCCTCGCCCCTGTGCCCCTTTATCCCGGGCTCAGGGACTGTTATCTCGTCCTCCTGGCCTCCCCAGTACCTCTTCTTTATGGTCTCATATGTCCTAAAATAGAAGCTCCTGAACAAGCCCCTCTCTGCAGAGGACCTGTTGATGACAATGGCATCGTTGAGGTTGAAGCCGTCATAGCACATCACTGCCACCACGATGTTCTGTCCGCCAGGGTAATCCTCAAGGATGTTGCTCACAGTGGTCTTGACCAGGGGGGTCTGGGGATAAGCAAGTATGTTGAACTTGGTATCGGTCCTCATGTTGAAGTTCATGGATATCATGCCTATGGCCTGGCCCACCATCTTTGCTCCGTAGTTTATCCTGTCACCCCTGTTGTATTCGGGATAGGGAATCAGGGATGCTGATATCCCCAGAATCGTTATGGGGTTTATCTCCATGTGGGTGTGCTCCCTTGCCACGTCGCCCTCGGTCAGGGCAATGAGGCAGTTCTCCTCCTCCTCGGCATCCAGGTACTCCACAATGCCGTGCTGGGACAGGTAGGACCACCCGATATCCCCCTTCTGAATCTTTTCCATGTGCTGACTCGTGAGCTTGGCTTTGCCTGACTCCACGATTACAAGGGGTCTTCTTGCACGGCCGTGTTCGGTGTTTATCCTGACCTCATCGAACACGGGGTGGTAGGCGACATTGACCTGACCTGATATGAGGTTCATCCTCCTCTTCTTTCTTATGTCCTGGACAAGCCTCTCGGGCTCAGGGGCCTGGAAGACAAGCCTTCCGTTAAAGTAGACCTCGGTATTCTCCTTCTTGGACTTGCCTGATTTTGACCCCCCGCCATCATGTCCCTGTATCACGGTGTTCAGGACCTTCTCTGTTTCCTTTTCGCTCAGTCCGGGGGTGACCTCGACCATGAGGGCAAGATGCTTCCTCAGGCCGATGGAAGAGCCCTCGGGTGTCTCTGCAGGGCACAGCCTGCCCCACTCCGTGGGGTGAATCTGCCTGGCCTTGAAGTGCTCCTGGGTCGAGGTGAGTGGGGATATTATGGACCTTAAGTGTGATATGGTCTTTACATAGGAGGACCTGTCCAGCCTCTGGGAGACGCCTGTTCTTCCTCCAATCCAGTTCCCTGTGGCCAGGCTGGAGAGTATCTGCTTGGTGACTGCGTTGGCCTCGATTATGCCCTGTATGGAGGGACTCTTTCCCCTCTTCACCAGCTTCTGGTAGTTGTAGTTCATCTTGGCCAGGAGGCCCCACCTTCCAAGGAGTATGCTCCTGAAGAGCTGGCCCACGAGCTCCCCTGACATGAGGAGCCTCTTGTTGTTGTAGTGGTCGATGTCGTCCTTGGGAATCATGTTCAGGGAGAGCATAACAATCTTCTTGATTATCTTTGCAATCACATCGGCCTTATCGAGCCTGTTCTCCTTGTTCTGGCCCACATGCGGGAGGAGGTACCTGTCAAGAATCTGGTTGACCCTCTCAATCCTGTAATCCTCAGAGACCCTCATCTTCTTGCCTATATTGTCTATGGCCTCATCCGAGGTGGTGTCCTGGGACTGGTAGAGGTTTATGTAGAGCTCGTTCAGAATCCTGGGGTCGTCAGAGATGTGGAAGCATATCTCCTTGTCTGTCTCTAGGCCCAGGGCCTTGAGCAGGGTTATGACATTGAGCTTCCTTATGTTTGCAAAGGATATCGTTATCTCCCCGTCAGGCTTCCTTTCTATGGCATGCCTCTGCTTGAATCCCGACTTCTCGGAGTTTATCCTGACCGAGACCAGGTCTCCCTCCTTCTCGAATATGGGCTTGTTGGTTGCTATCTCCTCTATCAGGACCAGGACCCTCTCTGTGCCGTTGACTATGAAGTACCCCCCCGGGTCATTGGGGTCCTCCCCCTTCTGCTTCAGCTCATTGGGGGTCAGGCCGTGCACAGAGCAGAGGCTTGACTTCACCATTATGGGAAGGTTTCCTATGTGGACCCTCTCGCTCCTTTCCTGCACACCATTGATTATGGAGGTTATGTCGATATAGACAGGGGCAGCATAGGTGAGGTTCCTTATCCTGGCCTCGTTGGGGAGAACCTGTCTCGTGCTCCCGTCTGCCTCCCTTACAGAGGGCCTGCCTATGTGGACCTTTCCGAAGTTGAGCTTGTGGTCCCCCAGCTCGGGGTTAAGGGAGACTGTCTCGATTTCGTCTATGATGTTCTGTATTCCGTACTCTAGAAAATGATTGAAGGAATCAATCTGAAAATTAACCCATCCCTGCTCCTTCTCTATAATCTTGAACAGCGGCATGAATGACATGGCCCGACTCCAACCTGAATCCCTTTCTCCAGCCACATGTGTGGCTGTACGCTTCTCCCTCTCGCGCCCTAGGGTGTGGCTACTTTCCTACCACGATTCTGTAGTAGGTCGAGTACCCTGCTGTCTGGGATTTCCGGGTGATCCTTACAACGTCCCTTGGTTTGGCTTCCAGGTTCTTCAGGGCCGGATCCAAAAGCAGTATCTTAGGCAACTCCTTCTCTGTCACTCCCAATCTCTCGAGAAGTTCTTGCTTTTCTAGTTTGGTGAGAATTTCATGCTTCGGAACAAGCTTATGCAGGGAAATGTCAACTGTAATAAGACCACCCTTAACGCCCCTTTACCACCATTGCGTGATATAATATATATATCTGGTTGTATATATAGTTTACTCTAAAGGCGCTTATGAAACTCTATATGGACCGAAAGATTTATAAAGCTTTTTATTTAACTCGGGAATTTGGGTTAAAATGTCTGTTTCCGGGGGATGCTTACCTGAGCTGCTTCCTTTGGAGGGCGAGCGAAATGGAGAGTCTTACTTGAACCGCCTTCCCTTTGAGGGCGGGCGAAATAAAAAGGCTTACTTGAACCGCTTTCCCTGCCTTGCCATGATGAGGCCCTGGGGCCTCTCGCCCCTCCACCAGAAAACGTCAAAGTATGTCTTTACCATGTTAACTATTATGGGGTTCCCAGTGGCGATGCAGTCGTACATGAACATCTCGTCTGTACCGGGCTCGCCGTAATGGTCACCTATCTTTACCCCTGGCCTGGGTATCTTGGATACCATGTGAGCCATCCTGCTGTCTATGATGTCGCCGCTGAGGCCCTTGACATCCCATCCCCGGACCTCTGCGCCTATTTTAAGGAGTTCCTTGACCGTGTCTGTGGTCTTTTCATTCAGGTTGATTAGGACCTTGGCTGTGACGCCGTTGCCCATCTTGCCTGCCAGGACCTTCCTGAACCTGGGGAACCAGCTGAAATCATCGCTGAAACACAGTATTTCCTTCCCGGATTTCTTTTCCTCGTCAGCAATTCTCCTTATCGCGGTCTCCCTCCCCTTGAATATCCAGATGTCCTTCCTGACCTCATCCACGTACTTGGGAGCGCTTCTGGGGACAGCCTGCTTGATCTGCTTTATTATTGTCGCTGACCTCTCTATCTCCTGCTGCAGGAGCCGCTTCTTCTCCTCCAGGATGTTTGAGAGCGCATCTACTGCGATAAGCCTGTACCTCTTTGGCCTGGTGTTCAGGACGGTTACCAGGCCCCGTTTCTGAAGGGAGCCCATGGTCTCGTACACCCTGGTGAGGGGTATCCTGGCCCTCTTGCTTATCTGATCGGCGCTGCATACCCCGCTATGGACAATGGTCGTGAAGGCCTTGGCCTCGTACTCCTTCATGCCTATGTCCTTCAGAAGTGGCTCAATGCTTTCCATATACCGCACCCAAATCCAGAATGAATCCTATACAATCCCCCCGTGGGTTAACTATCTTTGGCCCGCCTCTTTATAAACTTAACTGTTCTTTCGTGAATTCCAGGGCCAAAACTGACCGAAATCATATAATGGATGGGCCCGGAGGGATTCGAATTCGTGGGATACAAGGTTTCCCTTATATCCTCCCACGACACCCGGGTTTCCTCTCACTGACCCTTTTTACGGGAGCTGACGCTTCCTCAAAAAGCGTCAATGGAAAAACATCCAAACTCCATTACAAGGGTCTCGACGCTTTTAACGCTTGGCTAAAAGCCCGGTGCTCTAACCAGACTGAGCTACGGGCCCATCACATAAATACCAGCCTGGCCCTTCATTTGTTGTCACCCAAGCTTATAAATCCCTCTGGGTTGTGGAGAAAAAATAAGCGCCCGGGCCGGGCAACGGGGTTCAAATTAGGTTCCGCAACAATCTGTAATGAAATCTTGTAAACAAGCTTTATAAACATAAACAAGATCAGTTATGTCTGTGAAATGTCCGTTAATACACCTCTACCCCCAGGTCCTGTAAAGCAGTAGGTGGAAAGATGTATAAACTTGCATGCAGCATAGTCTGGTGAAGCTGTGGCAGGAATGCGAAGGGAAACCATATTTAATATCAAAACATACCTTTATCATGACTGAAGAAAGGGAAATTGTAAGGGAATTGCTGAAAAAGCATGGGTATAATTCAGCGTCATACAACATTCTGAAAGAAGACAAACAGTACTTCTTCAGTCAGAAGGGCATTGAGGGAGTCATTGCTTATGTGGATGTGGCTGACGTTTATCTGGCAGCAGGCGATGCAGTTTGTTCGGATTCGGACATGATTCATTTTGTCCACGAATTCAGGAAATTCTGTAAGAAGAGCGGAAAGGTCTGCTGCTTCCAGGCAGTCAGCAAAAAATTCAGGGATGTTCTTGACCTTATGGGTTTCGGTTTTTTCAAAATAGGCGAGGAGCCTTTCTTTGACCTGAATGCATGGGCTATGGCTGGTCAGAAATTCAAGGATGTCAGGAACAATATAAACCATGCAAAGAGGGAAGGATTCTCGGTAATTGAATACAGGCCTCTGGAGGTAAGAGTTCCCAAGCATGAGAGGCAGATGAACCAACTTTCTAAAAAATGGCTCGAGGAAAAGAAGACAGGAGAGTTCTCATTCCTCGTCGGTTCTGTCTCTCTGAAGAATCCTGGAGAAAGAAAATATTTTTTGGTGCTTAACAGAAGAGATTCCGTGGAAGCTTTCATAATATGTGTTCCCTTCCATGCAAGAAAGGGGATTTACCTAGACATCATGAGAAGAAAGGAAAAGCCAGAAAGAGGCACGACAGAGCTTCTGATTACAGAGACTTTCCGGATTCTCAAAGAGCAGGGATATTCGCTTGCAAGTCTTGGTGCTGCCCCCTTGGCTGACGTAACGACTGACGAGGAGAAGAAGCAGCTTATACAGCATGCCCTCGACTTTGCTTACCACAACCTGAACTATTTCTACAGGTTCAAGCCTCTTTTCGAATACAAGGAGCAATTCGGGCCTTCGTTCTGGGAGCCGAAATACATGGCCTACTATCCACCTAACTTCAGGACAAGGTACATATACGCTGTTCTCAAGGCTTATGATCCAAAAGGAATAACGGATATTGTCTTAAGCAATTTAAGATCAATATGGAAGAGCATAAGGAACAGAGTCTGATAGAGATTTGTAATTGATTGTGAAATGAATCTGGAATATGTTTATATTCAAGATATGCGCCTTTATGCATGGAGGTGAATGAAATGAAAGCCCCAAAGAAGAAGAGGTCAACAAAGATGTAGAATGATCCTTCTCTAACTGGCGTGCCGGGGATGGCCGCCGGGCCAAGTCAAACAAATGGGTGTTTGTTCCGGCTATTGTTCCTTTTGGGCTCTTCGGCATTCATATTTCTATTGGAAATTCTGGAACCTTTCCTTTCTCTTTATTACATTTCCCTCAACCTTGACAAGGGAATCGTGCAGAACCCTTTCCAGCTTCCAGCCATGCTCTTCAGAAACAAACAGCCCCCTGTTTGTTGCCATCTTAACCTTTACAGAATACTTCACACCAGGGCCTGATTCCTTATACCTTTTGATATGGATTCCCATGCTGTCCACTGTAAGGAATTTCTGAATTTTTTTAAGAAAAATGCCTGCAGCATTTTCCGCTAAAGAATTTGAAAATCCGTCTTCATCTGAGACTCCTGTTATGCTAACGTATGTCCCTCTGATTTTAGTGCCGATTGCCTTGATTATGTCCTTCCTGGTTATTATTCCCTCTATTTCTCCCATGTTTCCAACAACTGCCATGGTTTGGTTTTCCCTTACCATTAGGTCTATCAGGTCGCGGATTCCTGAATCAGCTCTTACGGACAGGAAGTTCTTCCTCATAACAGAAACTGAAGCGATTATGTTGCTCTCGATATCTTCCATTACAGTGGTCCTTTCTTCAGGCTTAAGAACAGTCCTTAGAAGCACGAACTCCCCGATTATACCAAGGGGCTTCCTGTTTTCAATAACAGGCAGGCCTGACACATTGAGCTCCCTCATCATCGATTTGGCTGTTTTAAGGTCGTCTTCTGGGCCAATGCAGTATGGAAAAGTCATGACATTCTTGGCGACCAACAGCCTAATCCTTGGATCATTTCTTATGCTTCTAAACATCCCTCGCCAAGTGAAAAGTCTTATTTCCTTACCGGTCACTACAGGAACTGCTCTATGATCACTGGAAGATAGATGATTAATGGCCTCGGTTAATGATGTGCCAGAAGGGATTGGTCTAATCTTCGTCACAAACTGCGATATATTTGTCTTGTCAGGATTGGCAATATTCCTCTTAGAGAGGCTTCTTGCAAACAGCATTCCGATGTATTTATCATTCTTTGTAACAATTACTTCCCTGGAGCCAGATCTTATCATCCTTGACGCAACCTTGCTCACATTCTCATTGGCATCTGCACTTACAGGAATCTCGAGCAAATCAGTTAACTGCATATCCAAACCTCCCTTAAATCGCACAATATTATTTAATGCTTGGATTCAGTTACCCTGATTTCCATGCCCTTCTCTTATTATCGTCTTTCTTAGGGAGCATTACAAAGTCATTTGACCTTCACTTCCACCTCTTTCTTCCTTTCCTGCTTGGTCTTCTTCATGTTGATTTCGAGGACTCCTTTACTGTATGTGGCTTCTGTAGTTTCAGGGTTCACGCTTACAGGAAGTTTCATGAATCTGCTGAAGCCAGCATAAGTCCTCTCAAGTTTCTTGTACTCCTTGCCTTCCTCTCTCTTCAAGGATTTTGATTCAGCCTTTATCTCAAGCGTGTCCTCTGTGACGCTAATCTTTATGTCTTCCTTGTTGAGACCAGGCATTTCTGCGCTTACAACGATTCTCCCATTATTCTCTACCATATTGACAGGGGGTTCTCTCCACCCCGATTCAGTCAATGATTTTGAAGTGAACGAGCTTTTCGCAAAGAATTCACCGAACATCTTGTCGATGGCTCTCTGCATTCTTCTCATCTCTTCAAAAGGATCTTTCCATGACACATCAATCACTCCCTTCCGATTCTCAAACGCTTATATATGAATTCAGCTAAAATAATTCCAAGGAAGGGGGAACGGAAATCAACCGAACAATTGCTCATTAGAGACTGCATGGAGGGACCGGAGTATACCATGCGTCAGAGAGCCTTTCAAAGGATTTCGTTCCTTGGTCGTGTTTCCTCCCCCAACCTGGATCCTTTATTGGTTTACGTTTTGGTCATCCATACGGATGCAGACGATAGAGGGAATCATCCCGACCAAAGGCATGTTTATGCACCTGGTCATTGACCCCACCTCCTCCTGACATTAGATTATTTCCATCTTAATAAGGATATTTCAGAATCTCTACACAGATTCGCCAGAATCCAGGGATTTAAATAGAGAAATCATCAAAATACCATGATAACTCCCCAGCATTTCAGGCACCTCATGTGGCACATTTTTGCAGCTACCAAGGGGGGGCAGAAAAGAATAATGATGGTAGTCCTTTTAAGGAAAAGGCCCTTTAATGCCCACCAGCTCTGCAAGGAGCTCGGGGTTGACTACAGGACCATACTCCATCACATCAAGGTCCTTGTGGACAACCAGTTCATAACCTGCGAGGAAAAGAGGTATGGTGAGCTGTATTTCCTGACGGAGTTCTTTGAATCCCAAATCGCGGAGTTTGACGACATTGTGAACAAACTTGGAAATAACAATAAATAGAAGCATGCAAAAGGAGTATGTATGGCGCTTGAAATCATTCACCTGGCAATAGGAATTCGTGTTATAAATCTGGTGCTCCTTGCATATCTCATATTCTTCTACTGGAAGAGCTTCAGCAAGATAAAATCAAGCGTTACAACAGGCCTGCTGTTCTTTTCAGTGCTGCTTTTCCTGCAGAACCTATCAGCAATTTCCTTTCGGCTGCTCTCAGGAGTTGACATAGTCGATGAGTTGTCTGTGCAGAACAGCATTCTGAATCTAATGCAGGCTCTTGGTTTAGCATCGCTGGTTTACATAACGAGAAAATAGAATTGCCAACGATTATTCCTCATGGTCGTAGCTTGGTGTCTTCCCTTTACCGGCTGATGCTGATATCACATCATCTATTCTCAGTATCATCTCAGCGACCTCGCTGGCACTTTTTATTGCCTGAAGCTTGGTTTTAAGCGGTTCCAGCACGCCTTCTCTCAAGCAGTCATGAACCTTTCCTTCATACACATCCAGGCCTGAATATACATGTCCCTTTTCGTGTTCAGACCTTAGGCTTGCAAGCATGTCTATCGGGTCCAGGCCGGCATTCTCTGCTAAGCTCCTTGGGATTACCTCCATAGCATCAGCAAAAGCCTCCACGGCAAGCTGTTCCCTGCCCTCGAAGGTGTCGGCGTATTTCCTTATCTGTTTAGCTACCTCAATCTCAGAAGCACCGCCACCGACCACAGCCTTCTTGAGTTCAAGTGTTGATGCAATCCCCTTAACTGCATCGTTCATGGCCCTCTCAACCTCATCAATGACATGTTCTGTTCCGCCTCTTATAAATATGGTTACTGCTTTTGGTGCCTTGCATTTCTCAACAAATATCATCTCATCCCCTGCTACCTTCCTTTCAGATACTAGTCCTGCATATCCAATATCATCCTTACCCAGTTCCTTAAGATTGGAGACAATATTTGCTCCTGTTGCCTTGGAGAGAGCTTCCATGTCAGATTTCTTGACGCTCCTTGCTGCAAGTATGCCTGCCTTTGCCAGGTAGTGCTGTGCATAGTCGTCTATACCCTTCTGGCAGAAGACCACATTTGCACCCGAGACCTTGATTTTCTCAGTCATGTCCCTGATCATCTTCTCTTCCTGGTCAAAAAATAGCTGCAGCTTTTCAGGCGAGTCTATACTTATCTTAGCATCCCCCTCAAGCCCCTTAACCTCCAGTGCTGAATCAATCAGGGCAATCTTGGCATTCTCTACTTTCTTGGGCATACCTGAATGGACAACCTCCTTGTCAACCAGAATGCCATTTATGAGCTTTGTTTCATTTACAGATCCTCCGGCTTTCTTTTCCAATTTGATGAGGTCAGCGTCAAGAAAAACAGAATCCTCCTTTAATTCAGCAACCTTCCTCACTGCATCAACAGCAATATTTGCAAGGTCTTTTGAAGCATACTCGACTGATTTTCCTGTCATTGCAGTCTCTGCTATCTTCTGGAGGTTCTTTTCGTCACTGTAATCCACGCCTATTGAAATCTTTTCAAATACCTCAAGGGCTTTGTTCTTGGCCATCCTAAATCCTCTGGTAATAACAGTTGGGTGTATTTTCTGGTCCAGAAGCTCCTCTGCCTTCTTCAGCATCTCTCCGGCAAGAACGACTGCAGTGGTTGTCCCGTCACCCACATCATCATCCTGGGTCTTGGCAACCTCCACCATCATCTTTGCAGACGGGTGCTCTATCTGCATCTCCTTGAGTATGGTTGCACCGTCATTTGTGATTACAACATCCCCAATAGAATCCACGAGCATCTTGTCCATGCCCATGGGTCCCAGGGTAGTTCTCACGACATCGGATATAACTATGGCAGCCTCTATATTGGTACGCTGGGCATCCTTGCCTGTCATCCTCAGTGCTCCCTCTGGAAGAATGAATATCGGCCTTCCCCCTAACTGACTCATGCCATTTGACATATTATCACCTTGAAATACTCAAATACATATGACTGGCCTAAATAAATCCTTATTTCATAATCTCTTCACAATTCGAAAATGCGTATAACTCTGATTATGAATAAATTCTGAAATAGCAATTTATACAGCTTAATGCATTTATCTTTTGTTTAGAGGTGTGAGCATGGAAAGGGATAATGATATTAATGTTGGGGAGACAGATGATATCTTTGACATCTGTGACAACTGTGAGCATTTTAACAACATACACATCTGCAGCTATGGTTATCTTTGCAGGCGATGCCTTGCTGATGAGAAAATGCTGAACAGGTTCGGGGGATAAATGAATTCGAATTGGGGCGATGACATGTCAGGTTTGCAGCGAGACTGGGAAGACGATGACGATGATTTTGGGGATAATGACGAGCCAGAGGACGACGATAAGATAGATCGGGGGAGCTGACTCCTGAAACCCATGAAATCGTCAAGGAGCAGGGCAGCCATTACCGAAAGGTATGCTTTGGTCTCCTCCCACAATTCGGGAAACGCATCCTCGATTGCCATCTTCATGGCAGCATATCTTTTTTCCATTTCAGCGCTTTCCATCCCCATCCTCCAATAGCTTGAAATATATCCGGAACGCCTCCCCAAGCTGGTCACTTGTCTTGTTGTAATGTTCCATGACCCTCCTTTTCGATATTGTCAAAGTCCTTTGAGAGAAAAAGTGCCTGCTGCGAGAGATAGTTCAGGTATTTGACAATCCTCCTTTCTGACATGCCTTCGGACTGGCATTTCTGCACAAACCTGTCCAGAAACAGAATGTTCCTCTCGGAAAGCTTGCTTTTCCTTATTCTATCAAGCTTGTTCTTTAGCCGTTTGTCTGGGTTCATGGTTAGACTCACCTCCACGAATATTTATTGAACGTTGCCGGGGAGTCTAACCCAAGACCCTACGCCCAGGCCGGGAGTTCCTGCCGGGGTTTCCTTCGGAAACCAACGGATTTGAACCCGGGTCATGGGAGTGACAGTCCCATATGCCTAGCCGTATACCAAATTTCTTTGGTATAATTAAGCCGCTACACTACCTGGGCACTTATTTTTATGCTTTATGTTGTTAAAGCCAATATCATTTATAAACTTATCAACATCCTTTTTTGAATACAAACCATATCTACTAACTCCCCTTGAATTAGGCCTTGACCAACTTTTGTGGAAACCGGCTTTTTTCATTAACTTCTGAAATGTTTTCTGCAACCCTGGGATCCCAGACGCTAACTCAATCTTTAAGTTTCCCCGTTGTTTGAATACTGTGCCGTCTGTATCAAACAATCCCCTAATACATGCACGAATATACTCTTCATTGCCCATAATCCATTGAGGTATTTTAGCATTATTTTTCTTCTTATTCCCAGAAATAAGTCCATAATGCATAAGGTTATGAGCAACGAATTTGCTATATATGTATAGTATTATCTCATTCTGAGTTACATGGTGATATTCTTTAGGCGTTACACCGAAAATGGCATCGAACAATTTTTTTACATGTTCTCTAAGGTAAACCCTGTCGTCTTTTGCGTTTCCGCAAACCCTTACAGCATATTGCTTTTTGTATATATTACCATCCCCCAACATGATGCCCATTATTTCAGCCAGTTCGATAGAAGGTTTAATCAAACTGACATTTTTGGGTTTTGTCCGGGGACTCATCTTTGCCCCCTTCAGCATTCCCCAGTTATGATTTAAGACTTCCAGTATGAATTTGTCGTGTTTTGCTCCTACTATCTTACGAAGTTTGTTGTAGAGAGGTTGTGGGAGCGTCCTTATTTCTTTTCTCAGGTGGTCTCTTAAATAGGATTTATTGGTACCAGTAAGTTTTGATAGCTCTTTCCAATCACCCACAATATCCTTTGCTTTTTCTATAATTTCCTTCTGTCTTCCCTTTTTCATTCTTACTCTTCTGGGATTCATAGATATTATTTGGTTCTATTCTTTAAATATGCTACATCACTACGCAAAGAAAATAGGTAATCCCTAAGCTATTATTTATTTTTTGTACTTTAAAACCATAAGGCTTGGGACAACACACAAAATTGAAGAATGAAGATAATTACAGAGTTCGGCTCGGATGCCCGTAGGCTTATATTTAAATACTCTTTGGTGCATTATATACCCAATGGCGGCCAAAGTGGGGGTGTCTACCCGTTCCCGTTTCGAAACACCCTGAGGGTGCGGAAGCACGGAAGTCAAGCCCTCCCACGGTCTGGGTGGTACTCCTTTCGAGGGGGAAGCCCAGATAGCTGCCTAACCCTTTTTACGAGAGGCTCCCGCCTTCTGCCAAAAGCGCTACCGGAAAAACATGCAATATTCTGCTCAACCATATCATCTGTAAACGCCTTTTCTTTTGTAAGGAGATTCTCTCTTGTAGGCATCCCTGGTTCTGTATCCGTTGCCTTTGGTTTTCTCTTTGTAGACTGGTTTCTCGGGTTGCATATAGTCTTTCTTTTGCTCCCTTGGGGTATCCCTTATTTCAAGAATGGTCCCCTTTGTTATTGCCCCTTCTGTATTTATTCCCTCCAAGATTGCGCCGCTGAAGTCCGCGCCTGTCAAGTTGGAATTGGATAAGTCGGCATTGGTCAGGTTCGCGTTCAGGAATCTTGCCGATACGAGGCGTGCGCCACTCAGGTTGGCCATCGAAAGGTTGGTTCCGCTGAAATTGGCATCAGTGCACTCTGACAGTGAGAGGTTGGTCAGGCTAAGGTCAGCACCGGAAAAATCAGCGTTCATAATCTTTGCTTGGATAGTTGCCTGGGACAATCTTGAAGAGGACAGGTTAGACATGGTCAGGTTTGCGCCGGTCAGGTCAACCCCGCTCAAGTCCAGCCCGGAAAGGTCTGTATTGCTTAGCGGTGCCCATGCAAGGTCAAAATTTATTTCCTTGAGGTCTTTTCTTAATTCGTTGTTTGAGGTATATTCCCTGTTAATTAATTTCTTGACAACCTCCCCCTTCTTACCAGAGAAATAGTAGGTATCCTTGTCAGGAATCATCCTGAGAAGATGCATCATCTTCAATTCCTGGGATATATTTTTGCTTGAGAAAATCCCCTCCAAAATCTCTTTTTTGGTCTTTTCGAGGGGCATAATTGCTTAATTGGCCCAAAGGTTAAAAAACTTGGCACATGGTTCTTATGACTCATAGTTCACTATTTTGTTGAAATCACATTCGCATGGGGCCTTCCCGCAAATATGGCAGTTATCAGAGAATACCTTAGAGAGTTCCTCTGCAATGCCCATGCCAAGGGAATTGAAGACGCAAAGGAAATGGGAAAGCAGGTCGGCTGCCTCCAGGAGAACATTCTCAAAGTGTTCCTCCCTGTGCTCCCCCCTGTAGGCCAGCAGGGCCTCTGAGAACTCGCCTATCTCCTCGGCCATGTGAACACCGGCCTTGTGGAGGGTCCTGCTTTGAGAAGGATATATCTTTTCGAACATCTTCTGGAAGCCACTGAGCGTTGCAGGCCTCTTGGAATCGTCAACAGGAATGGGTTTTCTTTCAAGCATCTTTTTTTCCTGGCATATACACGGGCAATTGGCGCAGTATGAGCATAGGTGTGGAAACCGCTTCCAGAGCGCATCCTCCACATCTATATGAAGGCGGTTAAGGGTGGAAACAAACCAGCTCAGTGAGATGATGATGTTGATGCGCGTCTTATCTGTATCATTCTTTCTGATGCCCTTGAGGCCCCTCATGGCAAAGCGCTGAACATTGCTAAGCATGTCAGGAAGGTCGAAATGCATGTCATTGGGCTTGCCGTAAACTTGCCTGACAAAGTCCTGGTATTCCCTTATGGTGGTGTCTGGTTTTACGCTAGGCATGGTTATTTCTTGGAATAAAGGGTTTTATGCTTTGGTATGGGCCCGACCGGATGTTCAGCCCTGCTGGAGCATTTCCTTCCCGACCCACTATATAAAGGAAGGTCGGGCATTGGCTGCCTGCGCCAGCAGTGCATTCGAACCGGCGACACCTCGGTTTCTTTTACATCTGCCTCTTTGAGGCGGCGTGTACTAAGAGCCGAGTGCTCTAACCAGACTGAGCTACGGGCCCGTTTGCCAAATCAGGTCGGCATGCACAGTTACTGTTTTAATTGAGTAAGTATATATAAACTTAATCGTATTAAGTGTTACGGAGGCTTTATGGAAGGGAAAACCAAGCAGAAGAAGGCAGGAAAATCCGGCCCGGCAACGGCCAGGAAGATGCCCGCAAAGGCCATACCAGAGGTCAACATAGGCCTTGTGGGGCACGTGGACCACGGGAAAACAAGCCTCACCGCCGCGCTGACCGGAAAGTGGACAGATACACATTCCGAGGAACTCAGGAGGGGCATAACCATAAGAATTGGATATGCGGATGCTACATTCTATGAATGCCCCAAGTGCAGGGGCCACGACGGGTACGGGACCACGCCCAAGTGCATAAAATGCTTCTCTGCATGCAAGCCGATAAGGACGGTTTCCTTTGTGGACGCCCCGGGCCACGAGACCCTGATGGCCAATGTCCTGTCAGGGGCGGCCCTGATGGACGGGGCGCTTCTGATAATCAGCGCCAATGAGCCATGCCCCCAGCCCCAGACCAGTGAGCACCTCAAGGCCCTGGACATCGTAGGGATAAGGAACATCGTGATCGTGCAGAACAAGATAGACCTTGTCTCAAGGGAGGAGGCCCTCAAGAACCACAAGGAGATAAGGGAGTTCCTCAGGGGGAGCATGGCAGAGAACGCCCCCATAATCCCGGTTTCTGCGCAGCAGAACATCAACATAGATGCGCTTATCGAGACCATAGAGGAGCAGATCCCGACACCGAAGAGGGATGATAAAAGACCTCCCTTGATGCTCATAGCACGCTCATTTGATGTGAACAGGCCGGGGACCCCGATAGGCTCCCTGAAGGGCGGTGTGGTTGGCGGCTCCCTGGTAGAGGGCATGCTGAAGGTGGGCGACACAGTGGAGATATGCCCGGGCATCAGGGTAAAGGAGAGCTACGAGACAGTCAGGACCAGGGTGACGGGCCTGCAGAAGGCCATGACAGACCTTCCGGAGGCAGGTCCCGGGGGCCTGCTGGGAGTTTCAACAGAGCTCGACCCCTTCCTGACAAAGTCAGACACGCTGGCGGGCAATGCCCTGGGCGTCGCGGGCAGCATGCCTCCTGTACATGACAGGCTGATCATGAAGGTCACCCTCCTGGAGAGGGTGATTGGAATCAGGGACTCGATAAGGGTGGAGCAGATAAAGACCGGTGATGTCCTCATGCTCACCACAGGGACGGCCAGGACAGTGGGAACGGTCACATCGGCCAGGCCCGGAAGCATCGAGGCCACGCTGAAGATACCAATCTGCGCAAGAGCAGGAAACAGGATAGCCATATCCAGGCAGGTCCAGGGCAGGTGGCGGCTCATCGGATGGGGGGAGCTGGAACAGGATTAATTTGTAAACAAGGGCATGATTAAATAATTTCAAGGTTGATTCCAATGACAGAATTGTCGCCTTCCATGTTTATTGGGGTATCTGGTAAGGATATAATCTCCTTTGGTTCAGGGCAGCCGGACTTGCCTCCTCCAAGGGAGGTTTATGATATATTGCCATCATACAGGAATTTCAAGTACGGGCTGATACAGGGGCAGACCAAATTAAGGGAGGCCCTGGCCGGGCAGTATCCGAAATCAAGGGCTGATAATTTCGTGGTCACCAATGGGGCATCCGAGGCACTGGACCTGACATTAAGGGCAATATCCAGTACAGGGGATAAGGACAACAGGGTTCTGATGCCAAGGCCCTATTACTATTCCTATCCCCACATGGCAAGGTTTGCCGGGATGGAGCCTGTTTACACGGATTTAATAGAGGGCAGGATTGACTTCGGTGACTTTGAGAATAAGGTGAGGGGATGCAAGGCGGTGATAATAAATTCACCCTCCAATCCCACAGGAAGGGTCGAATCCATAAAGACACTGAAGCAGATAGAGAAACTGACTAGTGATCTGGGAATATATGTGATATCAGATGAGGTCTACAAGGACTTGATATATGTCAGGGAGAACTATCTGATAAAGGGACCCCATGTTGTGACAATCAACTCCTTCTCAAAGACCTATGCCATGTGCGGCTTCAGGGTGGGCTACCTGTGGTCCATGGACCAGAGACTGGTAAACAGGGTTATAGAGATGAAGACACATACCTCAATGAATACCAACATACTGGGCCAGGAGATGGCATATGAAGCCACCAAGGTCCCCAGGAGCTTCCTTGACAAGCAGCTGGAGGTATGGAGGCAGAGAAGGGACCTGATTTACAGGGGCCTGTCAGACATGGGCCTGGACCTGTGGAAACCTGAGGGGGCTTTCTATGTCTTGCCAAGGATTAAAAACCCCAGGGACTTTGTCTGGAACATGTTCAAGAAGCACAAGGTCATCACGTACCTTGGGGAGTGGTTCGGCTCTGATAGCCGAGTCAGGTTCTCGTATGCACTGGATACTGAGAAGATTGAAGAGGGGCTGAAACGGGTCGGAAAGCAGTTGAATGGGCTTTAATTGTGGCAGGAAATGGTAACTCCAGTAAGCCTCACTCCTTCTTCTTTTTCCGTACACGCTTTTTGTGGAATGCGGAAGCCTCCTGTAAAAAGGGTGTTTTTCTGTAGGGGGTTTCCCTCTTGTAAACTGCTCTGTAGCGCTTCTTTTTTCTCTCAAAGCGTTCCTGCTTTTCCTCAGACATGGAATCCCTCAACTTCCGTCCTCTTGTGCCCCGCAGGGGTATCGGACGGCATGTACTCCCTTGCCTTGCTATATTTAATTATCGGTTTTAATACTAAACATGCCGGGGGATTATAAAATCCAGGAGAAGCTGGAGTGGGGCCACCTCGCCACCTTTATGCCCAACAAGAACCTTCCTGTCTACAACTGGTTCTATTACAAGGAGGGTTTCTCCAGGGAGATGGTCATGCGTCTCCTGCAGATGTTCTCGCCGGGCCGTGAGGACTGGGTTCTCGACCCCTTCTGCGGCGTGGGGACCACCCAGCTGGCCTGCCTGGAATCCGGGGTGAACTCCGTGGGGTTTGACGCAAACCCCGTTGCCGTGTTCGCATCCAGGGCCAAGCTAAGAGCCTACAGGGCAGAGAGGCTCAGGGACGGGGTGTCCAGGGTTCTCAAAAGCAGGTACCAGAGACCGAGGGGTAGCCTGAAGCATGCCATGATAAACAGGGCCTTTCCCCCGAGGCTTCTTGAGCAGGTTATCTTTTACAGGGATGTGATACTGCATATCAGGGAGCCTGAGATAAGGAACTTCCTCACGCTGGCCCTCATGAACGTGGCGGTGAAGTCCAGCTACCTCTGGAAGGACGGGGCGGTCCTCAAGATAAGGAAGAAGCCCGTCCCCCCCGTTCGGGACATGCTCAGAAGGCAGGTTGGGAGGATGCTCAGGGACCTGGAGGGCTTCCCCAGGACAGGGGTTAAAGCCATTGTGGACTTCGGGGATGCCCGGGCCATCCCCCTGGAGGACGGCTCTGTAAGCGCGATTATTACCTCCCCGCCATATCTGAACAAGATTGAGTACACCAGGATTTATGAGGTGGAGCAGGAGCTCTTCCTTAAGCACGTGGCCCCCTCCCCCCATGTAAGGACGTTCATCGGCCTGGGCCTGGAGAAGCTGGAGAGGGATTCTGCCCTTCTGGTCAAGGCCCTGGACCCCGAGACTGTGAAGGGGCTTCCCCGGGAGGCCTGTCCCTATCTTGTGGACATGGCCCAGGCCATAAGGGAGCTCCACAGGGTGTGCAGGCCCGGGGGCCGTGCCGGCCTTGTCGTAGGGAACGGGTGCTTCCCGGAGGGGGTGGTGGAATCGGATGTCCTGCTCTGCCGCATCGCAGAGAAGGCGGGCTTCAAGGTGGACAGGATAGTGGCCCTCAACAAGAGGTGGTGCACCAGGAGGAGGACCGAGAAGGTGGGATTGGCAAGGGAGAGCCTTTTGCTGTGGAGGAAGATTTGAATGATTTACAGGTTTTTTTCGTACACGTTTTTGCAGAAGGCGAAAGCCTCTCGTAAAAAAGGTGTGGAGGAAGCCCTGAGGATTTAAAGAATCTCATTAAGGGTGATAACATGGAAAGGGGACACGCAAAGATAATCGCTGCAGCAGTTCTCTGGTCAACAGGCTCGATATTTATCAGGCTGGTGAATCTTCCAATACCAGAATACATGTGGTCTGTTACCCTTTTTGCATTCATGATATTGCTGTTAAAGATAATTCTGCAGGGGAATTCATCAGGCATATCGGGTGTAAACAGAAGGTCGCTGTTATTGATATTGACAATATCCGTTCTTTCTTTGCTGAATATTGGGCTCTACCTCTTATCATTGAGAATAACTACGGTTGCCAATGCAGTCCTGAGTCACTATTTAGCACCCGTGATTGTGCCGTTTGCTGCATTGCTGTTATTAAGGGAAAGGCTGGAAAAGGCCTCAATAGTTGCCGTCATAATCGCGTTTGCTGGATTGATATTAATGCTAGTCCCCACTGATTTAATCCTCAGCAACGTTCACTCGTTTGGCATAACCATGGGTGCGGCATCCGCGGTGTTTTATGCGTTTGAAACGGTGGGCCGGAGGGCAGCGAGTCTGAAGATGAGAGCTGACATAATCGTGATCTGGCAGTTCATCTTCTTCTTACTGATACTGCTTCCGTTAACGAACCCTTCAGCCCTACTGGGGATTGAACCAATGGGTTTGTTGTTCATCTTATTGTCCGCTGTCTTTAGCACCGCTGCCCCCTTTCTCCTTTTCACAAGCGGTTTGAGGGAAGTGAAGACTCAGCAAGCCGGCATTCTTACATATATCGAGGTCCTGGGCGTCATGGTGTGGGGCCTGATTATTTTTTCAGAGGTGCCTGTTGCAATCACACTGCTCGGTGGCTTGATGATAGCAATGGCAGGTTACATGGTAATAAGGTACGGGAAAGTGGTGCGGGCATGAAGCTGTGATGAGGGGATTGTGGAGGAAGCCCTGAAAGATAGCTCTATCTGTGCCTTATTTCCAGGCCCTTCCAGAGGCCGCTGTTGTAGGCCCTCCCGGCGGCGTAGCCGAAGGCGAAGCCGCCTATGTGGGCCCAGAAGGCGATGCCTGAGCCGGTTCCCCCGACGAGGCTTATGGCCCCGAACATGAGCTGCATGACAAACCAGAGGCCTATGAGGATATAGGCAGGAATCCTGTAAATCATATAGAAGGGTCCGATGGCCCGGACCTTGATGTGGGGGAAGATTGCGAGGTAGGCCCCCAGGATGCCGGATATCGCCCCTGAAGCGCCGATGGCCGGGATAGCGGAGCCGGGGCTGCTGAGGAAGTGGACGATGCCGGCGCACAGGCCGGCAAGCAGGTAGAAGATGATGAACCTGAACCTGCCTAGCCTGTCCTCCACGTTGTCGCCGAAGATGTAGAGGAAGAGCATGTTGCCGAATATGTGGTCAATCCCCCCGTGGAGGAACATGCTTGTCAGGAGCGTGGCAAGGACGAACCTGGCCGGGGTGAAGCCCCATGCCGTGATGATGTTCTCGAAATCAAAGAGGCTCCAGATGAAGACTGCCACGTTGATGACAATCAGGGCAGTGGTTATAACGGGCCAGGTTTCAGAGGGGTTCTCATCCCTGTAGGGGAGGAACTGGCCCTTCATGGACCAAACCCCTTTCTTATCCTGGACCTCATGCTGTCAAAGCTCTTCTCAAGGGAGGCCTCCCTTATGTTGCATACAGCGTCCCTCTCCTTGAACAGTATCACAATCTCATCGAGATTCTCCTTCAGACTGCCTGTGTGCTCGTCAAGGGTTCTGAGCTCCCGGACCCCCTTGCCTGAGGAGAGGAGCTCCTTGTGGAGGCCCTGGATTCCCTTGATTAGGTTTCCCAGCATGGTAAGAATCCTGTAGTCGTAGTCAACCATCCTCTCGAGCCATTTCTGGGACTTTTCGCTGTCCCACTTGAAGGCCCTGGCCCTTATCTCGTCAGAGAACACGCCAATCTCGTCCCTGAGGCCCTCGAAGTCCTTGAGGAGCAGTTCCCTGTGGAGCTCGAATGCTGTCTCCAGGATATTGAACATGGTCTTCTTGGAGAGCTTGAGGTTCTCCACCATGAGGCTGCAGAAGGTCTCATCGGTCCTGTGGGCCGTTTCCTCGGCGGAGTAGTCATAGCCGGGGATGAGCTTCTTCAGGGAGCCTATCTTCACGGCCCTGGTCTTCATGGTCATGTCCCACTCGCTCATGCTAAATAATTCGTTTTGTTTATTAAAAACAGTTCACAGGACTCCTGTGAGAGGAATGAGGAACCGGACATGGCCCCTGATGATATTAATAATTGCTCTGGCAATATCAATCATGCCTCTTGACACCAGTGAAATGAAGGAGAACCGGGGGATAGAAATGAAAAAGACAGGGCTGACCCTCACCACGCTCTATGATAATTACCAGCACGACCCCGAACTGAGAACCGGCTGGGGTTTTTCATGCCTTGTGAGGGCCGGTGGAAAGAGCACACTGTTCGATACCGGGGCTGATTTCCAGACACTGTTCCATAACATGGGGAAGCTTGGCATAGACCCGGGGGGCATTGACCTGATTGTCCTGTCTCACATTCACGGGGACCACACAGGGGGGCTTGAGGGAATCCTGGGGGCGAACCCGAACGTGACTGTGTATGCGCTCAAGTCCTTTCCCAGGGGATTCAAGGAGAGCATAAAATCCAGTGGGGCTGAGCTTGTCGAGGTCTCCGACCCGGTGAAGATATCCGAGGGGGTCTATACGACAGGGGAGCTCGGAACATGGATAAGGGAGCAGTCCCTGGTTATCAATACAGAAAGGGGCCTGGTCATCCTGACGGGATGCGCCCATCCCGGGGTCGTTGATATCGTCAAGGAAGTCAAGGGAATGGTGAACGGGAGCGTGTACCTCGTCATGGGCGGCTTCCACCTTTCAGACACGGGTGATGATGAGCTGGGACCTGTCATATCATCCTTCAGAGAGCTCGGGGTGGAGAAGGCGGCACCATGCCACTGCTCCGGAGAGAGGGCAGGGGAGCTGTTCAGGAAGGAATACAGGGATGATTACATAGCGAACGGCGTGGGAATGGTAATTGAGATATAATGGTCGAAGGTGAGAGAGCTGGAGATGCTAACCCTGGTCATGGAAAGCCTTGCAGAATCCCTGAAGATTCTCTTCATGGTCTTCGTGTTCATGGTTATTGTTGACTTCCTGGGGATAAGATACAGGGAGGGGATAAGGAACTTCGCCAGGGGGTTCAAGCAGTATCTGGTTAGCTCTTTCCTCGGGGCCACCCCCGGCTGCGTGGGGGCCTTTGCCAGCGTGTCCATGTACGTGCACGGGACCATATCATTTGGCGCGATAGTGGCTGCCATGATAGCCACCTCCGGGGACGAGGCCTTTGTCATGCTGGCCCTGTTCCCTGAGACAGCCCTGCTCGTCTTCGGGGTGCTGTTCATCCTGGGCATCGGTTTTGGCTGGCTGACCGACAAAGCAGTCGGCAGATACAGGGGACTGGGAAGGATAACAGAATGTAAGGAGTGCAGGCTGATCGTGCACGAGGGCAAGGAGAGTGTTCCGGAGCATTTCATAAGGGAGCACATCTACGGGCATGTAATCAGGAAGCACATGCCCAAGCTCTTCCTGTGGCTGTTCTTTACCATGCTCTTCCTGGGCATCCTGAACTCCTGCATACCCCTGGAGGAAATCCTGCCGTCCAGCGGGCTGCTCCTGATTCTGGTAGCGGTCCTGGTGGGGATAATCCCGGAATCAGGGCCACACCTGGTGTTTGTGATGCTGTTTGCCCAGGGCCTGATACCCTTCTCGGTCCTGCTGGCCAGCTCGGTTGTCCAGGACGGGCACGGCCTGCTGCCCATGCTCTCGCACTCGGTTAAGAACACCTTTGTAATAAAGCTGTTCAACGTGGGGTTCGGCCTCGTGGTCGGGCTGGCCCTGCTGTTCATGGGGTTGTGAGATGGATAAGGAAGAGGAGATTTCAAGAGTGGCAGAAGGGGTGGAGTCCTGCAGGAGGTGCGGCCTGTACAAAACAAGGAACAGGGCCGTGGTCGGGTCAGGCAGCCCCGATGCCGGGATAATGTTCATCGGCGAGGCCCCCGGGTTCAATGAGGACAAGCAGGGGAAGCCCTTTGTGGGCCGGGCCGGTGGGGTTTTTGATGAGCTCCTAAAATCGGTGGGCCTGGAGAGGGGGGATGTATACGTCGCGAACGTGCTCAAATGCCGCCCGCCCGGGAACAGGAGCCCTGCCTGGGAGGAGATAAGGGCCTGCACGCCCCATCTGGACGAGCAGATATCGATAATCAGGCCGGGGGTCATAGCGACCCTGGGGGGCTTCTCCATGTCCTATATATTCGGGAAGTTCGGCCTGAAGGAGGACAAGATAAGCAGGGTCCACGGGAGGGCCTTCCCTGTGAGCAACCTCGCGGGGATTGAGAGGATAGTCGCCCTCTATCACCCGGCGGTTGCCACATACAACCCGGGGATGATGGGCGTCCTGCTCGAGGACTTCAAATCACTCGGGGGACTGCCGAAATAATCACGGATTTGGCTTTGCACAAAAACCTCATTCTGCACAAAGATTTAATATTTGTGCAAATATTAAAAGAATAATAATTTGATACCTGAAACAACAACTAACAACACAAACAACCGTTTAACCCATAAATTCCCTTTCTTTATCCCAACATGTGCACCTATATAACCACCTGCTGCCATGCCCATAAGCAATACAATTCCAATACGATAATCAATAATTCCGTTGTATGCAAAAATAATCACAGAGGAAATTGAAAGTACCATCCAAGGAATAGTATTTGTGGCATTTGCCTCAATGATAGTTAAACCAAAAAATATCATTAATATATAGAAGATGAGTATGCCTGTACCTCCGCCGAAAAACCCCGTAAAAATTTGTACTAAGAAATACAACAATAAGCCAATTATAATTTTTTGTTTTTTGATTTTACTACGTTGAACACCAATCCCTTTTCTTATAAATATGAGGGGTAAGAGGAGAAGTAATAATACACCAACGATATAGTGGAGTATTTCGGTATTGATATTCAATAGAATATTGGCCCCAATGATGGACCCTGCTAAACTAATAATTGTAAGTAGAGGTACATATTTCCAGACAATTTTTTTTGATTTGTAGAATTTTATAAATGCTGTAATTGACTGACCAATGCCTCCAAACCTATCGGTTGCTATTGCAATCTGTGGAGGAAGTCCAACAAATATAAGAAACGGAATGGAGAGTAAGCCTCCCCCGCCTACAGTGGATCCAAAGAAACTTGCTATAACACCAACCAAGAATACAAGAATTAAGGTTAAAGCCTCAGCCATATTATTTAATTGGTTTAGGTAGGTAAATATTATTTTGACATTTATTATGCAAAGCCAATAAAATAGGCAAAGCTCACACAGCAGCTGCCACGGCAAAGAAGGCGGCGAACATCAGGGCGACCTTGCCTATGAGCTTTATCAGTATGTTCAGGCTCGGTCCCGAGGTGTCCTTGAAGGGGTCGCCCACGGTGTCGCCAATCACCGCTGCCTTGTGGACCTCTGAGCCCTTGCCCCCGAGGTTCCCGGCCTCTATGTACTTCTTGGCATTGTCCCAAGCGCCCCCTGCATTGGCCATCATTATGGCCATGAGGAATCCTGTCATGAGGGCCCCGGCCAGGAGGCCTCCCACAGAGGCCGCGCCCAGGGTCAGGCCGAGTATCACAGGCACTGCTATGACTACTATCCCGGGCACAATCATCTGCCTGATTGCGCTGCGCGTGGCTATGTCCACGCACCTTGCATAGTCGGGCCTGGCCTTTCCGGACATTATGCCCTTGATCTCCCTGAACTGCCTCCTGACCTCGCCTATTATTTCAAAGGCGCCGGCGCTCACGGCCCTCATCGTGAGGGCAGAGAACAGGAAGGCGAGCATGGAGCCTATCATGAGGCCCACCATGACATTGGGGTCTGTTATGTTTATCACATCGAGCCTGGCAATCGCGAAATAGGCGGCCAGCCAGGCCAGGGCCGAGAGCGCCGCAGAGGATATCGCGAAGCCCTTGCCTATCGCGGCCGTGGTGTTTCCCACGGAGTCCAGGGCCTCGGCCTTCTTCCTGACGTCCTTGCCAAGGCCTGCCATCTCGGCTATGCCCGCTGCGTTGTCCACTATGGGGCCGTAGCAGTCTATCGAGAGCAGGATTCCCAGGTTCGCGAGCATGCCCACCGAAGCAATGGCTATGCCGAACAGGCCCGCGTAGTGGTATGACACCAGGGTGGCCAGGGAGACCAGGACTACGGGTATCACAGTGGACATCATACCCACCGAGAGGCCCTCTATTATGTTCGTGGCAGGGCCGGTCTGGGAGGACTTCACTATGCCCTGGACAGGGCCCCGCCTGTCAGAGGTGTAGTATTCCGTTGTCTTGCCTATCAGGAAGCCCGCCACCAGGCCTGACACCAGGGCCAGGAAGACCCCCAGGTCGTCCAGGACGTACATGGTCACGAAGTAGGCGGCTATCACCATCAGGACATTGCTCACTATCACTCCCCTGTTCAGGGCGTTTCTTGCAGACTCTGTCTCCTCCTGGAAGCTCCCGGGCTCTCCCGAGGGCCTCACGAAGAGGCTCCCTATCATGGAAGCTATTATGCCGGCCCCTGCAAGGAGCATGGGAAAGATGAGGCCGGCCTGGCCGAACACGAGGACCCCCAGAATCATGGATGCCAGTATGGCAGACACATAGGACTCGAAGAGGTCAGAACCCATGCCCGCTATGTCACCGACATTGTCGCCGACATTGTCGGCTATGGTCGCCGGGTTCCTGGGGTCGTCCTCGGGGATGCCCTTCTCGACCTTTCCCACCAGGTCAGCTCCCACGTCGGCTGATTTGGTGAATATCCCGCCTCCTACCCTGAGGAACAGGGCTATGGAGGAGGCGCCGAAGCCGTAGGCAATCAGTATCTCGGTGTCCGGGGTCGCTGAGTAGAGGAGGGTGAATATGCCCAGGAGGCCTGCGAGGCCGAGCCCGACCACGACAAACCCCATCACAGAGCCGCCTGAGAAGGCTATCTTCAGGGCCCCTGAGAAGCTGGTCCTGGCGGCATTTGCAGCCCTCACGTTGGAGTTAGTGGCAATCCTCATGCCTATGTAGCCGGCCAGGGCGGACACGATGCTGCCCACCATGTAGCTTGCTGACACGTAGAGGCCGAAGAGGAGGCCCAGAATGAGCGCAATCACCAGAACGAAGACGGAAAGGGTCCTGTACTCCCTACTGAGGAAGGCCATGGAGCCCTCCTGGATGGCCCTGGCAATCTCCCTCATCCTTTCTGTTCCCTGCTCCCTGGAGTTCACGCTCCTCGCCAGGTATCCCGCAAAGAGCAGGGCCAGGACGGATGACATGAAAATGAGTTCAAGCATCATGGTTTCCACTTCTCTATAAATTGGCGGCCCTGATTTAAATAAACTGCCCATCCGCGAACTGCGGACTCAGCTTAGGCTTAAAAAGGTTAGCTCCAATAGATATCAGGTGATGTCATGCCGAAAAGAAGGGTCTCTCTGGCAAAACAGAGACGCGACTGGGAAAAGAGGGTCGAGGATGGTAGAGTGGTTCGGGTGAGTCCCAACAGGTGGAGACTTGCATGCTGGCCGGAACCTGAGGGGCATGAAAGCCAGGTACATGATTATGCTCCTTCTGATATCCTGGATGCCATGAAGGAATATTGCAAGGGTATAAGGCGCTGCCCTAAATCCCATGTATTCACCGGAGATAAATGCGAGCTGTCAGATGATTGCTACGGACGGAGCCTCTTTGGAGGACCCAACTTCCACTATGGCGCCGAAGAATCGCTCGGCCCGCCAGTAATCAGTATGCTCGAGGACTCCGACTACCTCCGGAAGCGCGCCTCCTCTTCTTCTTATTAGGGCTCATACAGAGGGCTTGGGAACCCAGGAGCGCGCACTTGCCGGGCTCCTTCTCTTCCACCACCAGGCAAGGCCGGCCCCGAAAGCCGCCATGGCCACCATGACTGCCGCGTATATGCTCGTCGCCGGGTCGAGGAAGAATCCCGTGGGCGGCCCGCCATCTTCCCCTGAAACATCCTCTCCATACCCAAGGCACTCCCCCTGGAAGCACCTCTCCGGGCAGACCATGACCTCCTTCCAGGCGTCCCCGGTACATTCCATCAGCCTCTGGCCCGCGCACACCCTGAGGCCAGCCACGCAGACCCGGGGCAGCCCATCATCAGGGGCCTCGCAGGCCTTGCTCTCGGCCGGCCTGTTAAGGTCTGTGCCGCAGCTGTTGGCATCCGAGCACTCCCTTGTCTGGGTCCCGTCCACGCAATCGGACCATTCTGAGCATTCCCAGACAGGGGTGCATCCAACCCCGCCGCCACCTCCGCCGCCTGTATCTTCCTCATCA
>Ga0315551_10000198_pt1 | contig 47639 bp, 36 predicted proteins | sample SalMarSW160290MG_FD_203678 | JGI IMG/M metagenome (GOLD analysis project Ga0315551, IMG submission 203678) | Salt marsh sediment microbial communities from the Plum Island Ecosystem LTER, Massachusetts, United States - Salt Marsh Sediment SW1602-90 ...
CACCGAAATGGTTTTAGAAGCGCTCAAGCCGGCGTTCCCCCAATTCATCCACGGCGTGAATGTGCTGAACACCGGGTTAAACAACATGGGTTCTATCTTCCATCCCGCATTGACCCTGCTCAATGCTGGCCGGATCGAAGGCACTCACGGGGATTTCCAGTTCTATATCGAGGGGGTCACCCCAGCAGTGGCACGCGTGCTGGAAGTGCTCGACCGGGAGAGGGTCACCGTGGCCTCGGCGCTGGGCATCCGCGCCCGCACGGCGATGGAGTGGCTGCAGATGGCCTATAACACCACTGGGGAAAACCTGATGGAGGCGATCCACAACCAGCCCGGCTACCACGGCATCAAGGCGCCCAGCACACTTAACCATCGCTACATCTTCGAGGATGTGCCCATGAGCCTGGTGCCAATCGCTTCGCTGGGGCAGAACTACGGCGTGTCGGTGCGCGGCATGGACAGCATCATCCGCATGGCTTGCATCATCCGCCGCACGGATTACTGGCGGCGAGGGCGCACGCTGGACAAGCTGGGCATCGAGCGGTTGAGCGTGAGTGAGCTGACCCGCTATGTTAATGAGGGGGTGAAGGTACAGTAATTAATTGGGAAATCAGGTGACGAGGGATCAGGCAATCAGGGATTTAGGAGATCATGATTTCTGCACTCAATGTCACCGGGTTGATCTATGGGGTCTGGGGTACCTCAAGGCTAAGTCCAGCATTGAGTAATTTCGTTCTGAGATCCAGGGGGATAAATTCGCTTCTACGAACGGCACAAAGTCCACCCGCGTGGACTTATACTTCGAGCAATATCATCCCACCAATTTGAAAAAAGGAATCAACACACTCGGGGGTGCTTAAGATCATGTCTATCTAGCTTTGGAAGGAGAACCCCCCACAGGTGGGGTTTCGTGCTTTTGGTTAGTGCAGTTTCAACTGCCGTTACGCAGAACGTATTTATACAATGCTTTACTAAGGGTTGCCCGCGCCCGGCCAGGGGGTGGCGGTGGGCAATGGAGTCACCCATCCTCTTGACATTTTCGATCCTTTGTTGTACAGTATCCCTGTACAGAAAAGGACGTATCTATGACCATTCAAACGACTTACACTCAGGCGCGCGCCAGCCTGGCGAAATTGATGGACGAGGTTACCCTTAACCGGCAGGTAGTTATTATACAGCGGCGTGGGGGAGAAGATGTCGCCCTTGTGTCTGCTGACGAGTTGGAAAGCCTCCTGGAGACCACCCACCTGTTGCGCTCGCCAAAGAACGCTGAGCGGTTGCTAACCTCTCTAGGGCGCGCTTTGCGTGATGAAATTCTACCTATAACCCTGGAGCAACTGCGCAGCGAGGTGGGGTTTGAGGCGCAAGAAGCGTGAGGCGGTTTTTCAACCGGAATTCATAGAAGACCTGCGCTATTGGGTAGCGACTGACCGCAAGATCGCCTTGCGGGCGTTTAATCTGATCGAAGCGGTTTTGCGTGATCCTTTCTCCGGCATCGGCAAGCCTGAACTGCTTAAGTACCTGGCTCCGGGAGTCTGGTCGCGTCGCCTGACCCAAGAGCATCGCATCGTATATCTGGTCCGAGAGGAACGCATAGACTTTTTGCAGGCTCGCTATCATTATTAAAGTGTTCGTTTTCAGGGTGGCATTAGCCATAAATAGAGGAATCTATAATGGCAAAAAAGAAAAAATCCGACAAACCAGACATTCACATCGAAGGCGGCGTGTATCCCGGAAGGGATTTTGTTGCTGGGGATGTAACCTACCACAGCTACCAGGAAATCCACACCGAAAACATCCAAACCTCAGCTGAATTCACTGCCGCGCTGAACGCCTTGCAAGCCCAAATCGCTACGCTCCGGCAGCAGCCCGACCTGACCTCGATCCAGACCCGCAATATCGAAACCGGGGAGAAACAGGTCACCCAGGCCGTCCAGGAAACCCGGAAGGAGAAACCCAACGGGAACGCTATCAAGCAAACCCTGACCGAAGCTAAAGAGACCTTCGAGCTGCTCTCCGGGAGTGTAACCGCTGCTGCGGGGCTGGCAGCCATGTTGACCTGACCGAAAGGTTGCTGCAGGCGCGCACAGCCATCCTGGGGGTGATGCAGCGCCACCTGACTCTGGATAGCAAAAATGGGTGGTATTCGCAGGCGCGCTTTCTTTTCATCCAGGTGGGCACGCCTGGGGTGTATAACGTCAGCGCGGATGCGGGGGTTCTGGGAGTGGAGGTGCGCTCCATCCCCCAAGATAATCTGGACCGCTTGCGGTAACAGCTGTTGGTTTATTGCCAGGCACAGGGGTTGGAATTGTACATATCGATTATAGAAAATGGTGTGGCGTGCGACCCCCAGAACATTTATCTTCTGGCTTTGGTTGAGGCTATCCGGCAGGCCTCAGGAAGCGAACCCCGCTTGGGGTCCAAATTACCGGGCACCAGCGCCCGTTTTGCCCCCCAAGGTCAGGGCGTGGTGTGGGGGCAGAGCGGTTTGGGTCCGCATTCGAAGGAAGAACGCCATTTTATCCCCAGCATCGAACCTTATTACCGGGCATTGGATGCTCTGGCGAATGACCTGAAGGTTTGATGGCTTGCAGAGGTTGATCCGGCAAGTCCAGCGCCATTGACTTTCTCGCCGATGGCGCCATATTCCCTGGCAATTCTTATCACTTTCTGGGCTTCCAGGCTGGGGAGAGGCTGTTGGTGCGGCTGGTGGATCGGGAGGTGCGTTCAAGCCGGTTTATGCAGTCTCCCAACCGGATGGCTCCTGGCTGTGCAGCCGGGATACCAACCTGCCTGGAGCGTAAGGGGTGTGCGAGCTGGATGCCAGAGGGGTGTAGACCTTAACACTGAAGAGGAAGATTATCGAAAAGAACCTTCTTTTTAAATTAACGTTTCAGATGATATGGCAAGTTAATAATGACGCGTTGGAAGCCGAGGTGACGGCGACGGTATAATAGGGCGGTTTTCAACAGCCAGGCGGTCTGGTTGTGCAACAGGCTCTGCCACCACCTGGCGGGGACGAATTCAGGCAAGACGATGGTAGCCAGCTGCCCGTCGTTGTGTTGCTGGTCGGTCTCGTCGAGGAAATCCAGCAATGGGCCAATAATAGAACGGTAGGGCGACGGCAGCACAACCAGAGGGATATCCGGCCACCAGCGCTGCCAGCGTTCAGCGATCTTAAAGCCTGCGCCTGGGTCTAATTCCACGTAGACGGCGGTGATATCACGGGCGATGGAACGAGTCAGGTTGATAGCGTCAATGGTACCGCGGTGGATACCCGAGATGGGGATGACCACCCGTAAAGGCGGCAAGGGTTTGAGTGAGGGCGGCAACCCGCGCAGGGATAGCTCGCGGGCCACCTCCTGGTAATGGGCGTGGATCTTGCTGAAAACAAGCACCATCAAGGGGATTAGCGAGATGGTGATCCAGGCTCCTTCCACGAATTTGCTTACTCCCACGATCACGAGCGTGATCGCGGTTGCTAGTGCGCCCAGCCCGTTGACTGCGCTTTTCAAGTGCCACCAGCTGCCTCTTATCCTCTGCCAGTGCAGCACCATGCCCGTCTGGGAAAGGCTATAGGCCAGGAAAGCGCCGATGGCGAACAGCGGCACCAGCGCGTGACTGTTACCGTTGAAGATGAGGATCAAACCTGCGGTTCCTGCGGCTAGCAGCAGGATACCGTTGGAGTACACCAGCCGGTCGCCCAGGCCGGAGACCTGGCGGGGAAGATAGCCGTCGGCGGCCAGTATCGCTGCCAGGCGGGGAAAGCCAGCAAAACTGGTGTTGGCTGCTACGGCCAGGATCAGCATGGTGGTGAATTGGATAATCAAGTACGGCAGACCACCGCCGATCAGGCGCCGCGCCAGGGCGGAGAGGATGGTCTCCTGCGGGCCGGCCACCACCCCCAGGAACTGGGTCAACCCGATGCTGCCCAGAAACAGAGCTCCCATCAGGAAAGCCATCACAATCAGGGTGAGACCGGCGTTGCGGGCCTCCGGCTTTTTAAAGGCCGGTACACCGTTACTGATGGCTTCAATGCCAGTCATGGCGGTGCACCCGGTGGAGAAAGCATGCAGGACCAGAAAGGCGGTCAGAGGTTGGATGGCAGGCTGAGCGGAAGCAGCGTATGCGTTCGGATTGTTTAGAAAACCCTTAAAGAGGCCGTAAGCCAACATCGCCAGGTAAGGAATCAGGAAGGCGTACACCGGGATTGAGAGCAGGGTGCCCGACTCCTTCACGCCGCGCAGGTTAATCAAGGTTATGACTAGCAGTAAGAGGAGTGCCAGCGTTACCCGATGAGGCCAGAGAGCGGGGAAAGCGGAAGCGATGGCTTCGACGCCTGCGGTAAAGCTTACCGCGGCGGTCAGCAGGTAATCGGCCAACAAGGCCGCGGCAGCGAATAAGCCTGCCGAACTTCCCAGGTTTTCTCGGGCCACTGAATAAGAACCACCCCCAGCCGGATAACCGAAGATGGTTTGGAAATAAGACAGCGTGAGGATCGCCAACAGACCAGCAATGCTGAGGGCGATCGGAAAAGATAAGGTCAGCCCGGCACTACCAGCAGCCAGCAAGCCCAGGTAAATTTCCTGATTGGCGTAAGCGATGGAGGAGAGGGCACCTGGAGAAAAGACTGCCAGCGCCCTGATTTTGTTCAAACGCTCGCTGGCCAGCATCTGGGTAGGCAGGGGAGACCCAAGGAAAAGGTCTTTGATTTTGCTCAACATCGGAATATTCTAACCACGCGAAACCTCTGTGAGAACCGGCAGGTACTCGCTGCGATTCCTGAAGATTGAGGTAAATGCACCAGAGGGACCCAGAGAATCAGGACCCTCCCCGTTCAATTATATCCACGATCTGGGAAGATCAAGGATAGAGTTCCGGATTGGGATTGGTGGGTTCTGGTTGGGTTGGCCTGGGCGCTGGCGTCCTGGTCGGAGGCAGCTGGGCTGGAGGTGGTTGGGGGGGATTCTCTGGCGAATGACCTGAAGGTTTGATGGCTTGCAAAGGTTTATCCGGCAAGTAAGAGGATCAAGGCTTTTTATTCTTGGGGAGATACCTGCCAAACCCACAAGCCGTGGCGGTCCAGGTGGATTGGAATGGGTTGGAAGAGTGGATTTTCCTGTTGGATCTCATGTAACATGGCATTTTTAGCGGCCGTCTGGGGTCCGCACAGCAGGGTGAGCGATCCGCCCTCCCCACCCGCGCCATTGACCTTCCAGCCCAGGGCGCCATGCTCCCGCGCGATGGCGATCACCCGCCGGGCGTCAGCGCTGATTAGTTCAGGATGCAGGCGTCCCTGGGCGGCGGTATTTGACCGCATGGCTTTCCCAAAAGCAACCAGATCGGCATCAAGAAACGCCTGGCGGGCCTGAAGGGCCGCCTGTCGTAAATCCTGCAGCTGCTGGCAGTGGGGGCCTTGGTTCTCCAATTCAGCCATGACCTGCTGGTGAACCTGGGAGGAATCGTGCGATCTGCCCAGATAAACCAGGGCCAGGCACCGTTCCAATTCCCGCCCGAATGGATTAGTGAGGGGCAACCTGGTGACCATAGACTGGGGGTAAACGGGTATGTCGATATAGTTCACGCCACCGTAGGCCGAACAAAGTTGATCCTGGACGCCCGATTGGCGTCCGAGCAACCCGGTTTCGACATGGTGAGCGGCAGCTGCGACTCGCCTGGGTGAAATGCGCCTGGAAGCCAAGCAATCCAAAGCGCCGATCAGGGTCACGCAGACTGCTGCCGAGGTGCCCGTAGAGGCTCCTGCAGGGGCTTCGCAATCCAATCTGATTTGCACGGCCAGGTGATCTGGGACTCCTCTGTAACGGATGGCCGCCTCCAGCAGGGGATGGCGTTGCCAGCCTGGTTGGTCGAGATCCAGGTTGTAGCGATCGGCAAAGTTTTCGACGGAGAGAAAGACCTGTTCATCCTGGGCATCCCTAGGATAGACCTTTATCTGGACTTTGGCATAGGGAGAGACGGCTATGTTGAAGACCCGGCCGTAACCGGCAAACCAGGTGTCTGTCCATCCGCCGATATCGCAAATGCGGATAGGTGCCTGGGCGTTAATCAGGTACAGAGGTCTGCGAGCAAGAGAAGTTTGCATTGAACACGTTAATGTTGCATCTGTTCAGCGATATGTGAATTAAGAACAGGATTTAAGGATAGGCTCCAATTAATTTGTGAATTTTACAGAAATTTTACCAGTGATATGGTTTTGGCTCGGGATATCTGGGTTGTTAATAATGAACGGTCAGAAGCGATAAGAGTGAATAGTGCTTCTGGCCTGTCCACTTATCAGAGTTAGTAGTTATGCAGTTCAGGGGAAAATCGGGGGTGTTTGGGCGGTCAACGCCCGCCCAAACACCCCCATCCTCCCACCAACTGCGTAAGTCCTAGGAGTATTAATGCAAACCGAAGGTCTACAGATTTGTGATATTGCTTGACAAAAGATTCTCAAGGTTTATAATGTATACACAATTTACATGTTTTACTGATTGTATGCATATCGGAGGTTCCTTTGAAAGGAGTAACTTGTGAGCGTATTGACTGTTAATAGCCGCCAGGCGCGGACCGACTTGCGCGATCTTCTCGACCGCGTTTTTTCTGGCAATACGGATATTGTGATTGAGCGATACGGCAAGCCCGTTGCTGTCATGATCCCTTTCGAAGATTACGAGGAGATACGTGAAGAGTTAGAGGATCTTAGAACTGGGCGTCGTGTAGCAAAAATCTACGAAACCTGGAAGGGAGACTCTTCTACCGCCCGCCCTATGGAGGCCATTGAAGCGGAGTTGGCAGCTGAAGGGCTATTGGATGAGTGAAAACCCAAAGAACTGGAAGGTCGAAATACATCGCATACCTGAAAGGGTTTTACGTAAACTGCCAAAAACATTAGTAAAACGACTCTGGACTAGGATCCGGGAACTGGAAATCGATCCTCGCCCAGATGATTGTGTCAAACTCAGGGGAACACAATACGAGAATTTATCTCGGGTATGGATGGGGAGCTGGCGCATCTCATACGCCGTTGAAGATGACCAATTATTAGTTCTGATTTTAGAGATAGCACCAAGAGGTGGCGCCTACCGAAATTTCTAATTTGACAAAAGAACCAGAGCATAGTAAGATTTTGCCGCTCTGATATGTGGCGAGGTAGCTCAGCGGTAGAGCAGGGGACTCATAAGCCCTTGGTCGTGGGTTCAAATCCCTCCCTCGCCACTTTACAATTAAATATGGGGGTAATCAGTTAGAAACCAGTATATTTGGCGGTTCTCAAAGAAAGAAAGGAGAACTGTCCAATGTATACCACCACAAAAAACCAGGGGACTATTACAAAATTTACACAAGAAACCCATCTTCTGACCTGGATAGGTGCGTTTCTAGTGGATCGCAAAGCTCAGGGGTTGAGTAAGGGTACTTTAGGTTTTTATCAAAAGAAATTCAAACTTTTTACAGATTACTGTGACAATTAAACTATCATAGATCAAATCAGATTAAGCTTCTGAGATCTTATTGATGTGACTGTCCAAGTTATTATTTTTTCCCAGCTGAATGTGGAATAGCCAAGATATTCTATGCTACGGTTTGGATAATTCCCAATTGGGATAAATACCAAAAGCGTAAGGCTCTATAAACACAAACACACCAATTTGTCAGGGTGCTTTCGACAGTTTCCCCGATAGAAGATTCACGGAATTTCGTGACCGAGTTCATTCAAGAGGCCAAAGTCTTGGATGATGAAACCATTCAATAGATACGCTAAACCTCGATAAAAAGCTGTGGAAGCAGATTCGATTTGTCGCTTGGTGAAATCAGGAATCCATAAGAGAAGGTGTTCTTCCAAGAAACGTACCTGGGCAGCGAGCCATTCTTGTGGCGTTCGTAAGCTATCCTCGGCTTGAGTCGATATTTGGGTCAGAGAGTTCTCGCTGAGGTACGCCATAAATCCAAGCTCCAGACCGATGTGATCGTCAGGGAAGCGGTTTTCTTCGGAGACTTGTACGCCGAATTGGCGGTACATTTTACGTACCTTGAGGGTTGGTTCTTGGAACATGAGATGCTCCGGGTCCAGCCAGGGCGATTCGTAAGGCAAAGCACCATAGGGTGGCACCAGGAAAAGCTGGTTGTAATCCGCCTGTAAATCAGATAAATCCCACGGTCCAGGTTCTTTCCCCCAGGCAGATAGTATTTTTAAGCCGGTTTCCATTTCACAATTCAAGGGAGTGAGTGGAAAGTTGGCAAATGGATTCTCTGGGCTACTTAACCATGTGAACAGTCTCTGGTCAACCGGGTTCTGGTATAACCGAGCCAATAGAGCATAGATACCATTCCGAAATGTATGCAGATCCTGCTGTTGTTTGACGGAATGCATTTGTCTCCTTCGATCAAGGGATGGGCGTTATCTGCAGTTTGGATAGCGCCCATCCGGGACAAGCAGGAATTAGAATAACCCGAGTCGAATATGGGTTGCGTAGAAGAGGAAACGACCCATCAGTTCCGCGATGAATACTAAGGCGAAGGCACTATAGGTAAGATTGCCTAGTATTTTTTCACGCCCTGGGCTGAGAGCATTGCGATAGATGAATATACCCAGGATCCCGGCGCCGATAAACACCAAAACCAGTCTAAATGCAAAGATTAGACCGTATTGGTTAAGCATCAGAGAGGCGGATTCAGCCGCGGTAGTAGCACCAGCAGCCAATGAGGTTACGTATAGTGGTGCCAGAACCACCTCCACGCCAAGAAGGACTATCGCTGCGATCGAAATCCAGCGGAGCGAATCCCTCAGCAGTCCACATTGAACTTCTGCACATTTCTGATCCTTACGGCGATTGATATTGTAATTTAACACCATAGCCGTTCCGATGGCTAAGGAACCCAAGAGGAACGCCGTGGTGAAGAAGGAGATGGGAGTTGCAATCGAGTTCCAGGCTGGTTCGGTGGAAATCATGTAAATGTGGGACATGGAGAAGACCTGCATGAGACCGAGGATGGCGGCAATCCAGGCGACAAGATTGCGAACGGCAAAAGAGCTGAGGCTGCGCCATTGCATGAAGGAGAAAATTGCACCAACCACGAAGAAACTGACGGTGAATAAGATCTCACGGCTTAACCAAGAAGTGCTCAGTTTGAGAATAGCTAAAGGCGCATTGAGCGGGCTGCCCAGGTGAGTCAGAGACACAACCAAAGCCGCGCCCAGTACGATACCGATGGCCGGCAAGATCTGATCGCTCAGGCGGTCGGCTTCCTGCATTCCTGCTTTACGAATGGCGAAGAAGTGGACAATCCCCAACACGATCATGGAACCAACTGCCATCTGGCTCAAGATCGTGAATGCAACTAATGCAAAATCGCGAACGTTCATCATTACACTTCCTCTTTATTTGCTATCTGGCCTTCATTAGAACCTGCTGGATAAGTATTCCGGTGTGGCGTAAAAATGACCGAAGGATGCGTAATACTGCTGATTGGTAAGGGTGCCGGGTCTCGTAGATCCCCATATCTGGCGACCATTTCATCCAAAGGGCCGAAATCCAAAGCTCGCATCGGGCAGGCTTCCACACAGGCAGGCTTCCCGCCAGCATCTATGAGGTCATAACAGAAATTGCACTTACCCATCTTACCGAGGGTGGGGTTGTATTGAGGCGAACCATAAGGACAGGCCCACTCACAATAGCGGCAACCCAGGCATTTTTGAGTATCTACAAGGACAATACCATCTTCACGCTTATGCATAGCGCCGGAGGGACATACGTTTACGCAAATCGGATCTTCGCAGTGCTGGCAGCTCACCGAAGTAAAGTAAGTGAAAACAGAGTTGATATAAGCATTCCCCATTTTTACCCAATCACCGCCGGTGAATTCATAAACCCGTCGCCAACGCTGGCCGAGCTCTAGATCGTTTTTGTCTATGCAAGCCATTTGACAGGCTTTGCATCCGGTACAAGAGCTGAGATCTACGTGGAAAGCAAGCTGACTTGACATTTTGTTTCCTCCTATACCTTTTCAACTTCCACCAAGAAAGTACCTTGAGGGTTACCAAAAGCCAGCGGTGTGACCCTCAGGGAGGTTAATATATTGACCGCACCATGCCGATCAATGCCGTTTTGATCTGGGTCCCACCATCCGCCAGACGGGATATCTATCACACCAGGCATATTGCGCTTTGTGACCCGAGCCGGAAGGATCATCTCACCCCGGTCGTTGTACACACGGACCATATCACCATCTTTAATCCCTCTTGCTTCGGCATCCAGATTGTTTATGAAAGCCCGTTGAGGCCAGGCTTCTTCGTTCCAGTCAATATTGTCTTCAGTTGAATGACTGTGACGCATATAGTGATGGGTAAGACCCAGCAGTGGGTATTTACTGCGCATCGGATCCGAGACACCCTCCCATTCAGGAATATACTTGCCGATGGCGGGGATGCTATCAGGCTTACCCATATCCCATAGTGTCTTTGAGAAGAGTTCTATTTTCCCGCTCGGAGTCTGGAGAGGGTTGGCTACTGGGTCGGCCCGGAAATCGGCCATGCTGTCGTGAATATCCGGGAACTGCCACTGGTAATACCCTTTGGAAGCAAATTCTTCATAGCTCGGGAAGTTCGGATCGGCTTTCTGAGCGACGGCAACCCAATCTTGGACCAAATCATCTGCGGTTTTCCCTTGGGTATAATCTTGCTCAACCCCCAGTTTATTGGCGATTTCGGCACAAATTTCATAATCCGGCTTGCTTTCATACAAGGGTTCAATGACCTTAGGCATGTTGATGAAGGTAGCCCCATATTTCCAGTTTTTCGTCACTCCAGAGGTCTCCATCCAGGTGCATGCCGGGAGAATAAGATCAGCATATTTGGATGAAGGGGTCATGAACTGCTCATTAACTAGGATGAATTCAACCAGGGATTCATCGGCTAACTTACTGGCTACGAAGTTGATGTCGCCGTGTTGGTTGAGCATGGACTGCCCGGCGACTTGCCATAGTAGCTTGACGTTGGTGGGTAAGTGTTTTTCACCCGGTCCAAGACCAACCACGCCATCTTCCTCAGGGGTCATTTCGGTGGCGCGGTACATCAAGTCAGGCCATTTATAGCGAGGCACCTTGTAGGTCACAGGGTTGTTGCCGGTTGAAAGCCCGCCTCCTTGAGGGCCCACCGGCTCGAACGCCATCCCCGAAGCCCACCCACCTGGGATACCAACGTTGCCTGTGATTACCGCGAGCGAGATGCCCGATATCACCGTGGATTCACCGTAAGCTCGGCGCTGCATGCCGTATCCCTGGTAGAGCACCGATGGTTTAAGCATGGCATAATCCCGTGCTAATTGGACAATGGTCTCTGCAGGGACACCTGTAATCGCCTCTGCCCATTGAGGCGTCTTTGGAACCCCATCTTTGGTGCCCAGTATATAGCTCTTGTAGGAATTGCCAGCCAGAACTCCTTCCGGCAGGTGGTCATCATCAAAACCGACCACATATTTGTCAAGGAATTCCTGGTCGTGTAGATTTTCGCTGATAATGACGTAAGCCATGCTGCTCATAAGCGCCGCATCCGTGCCAGGGTAAAGTGGAATCCATTGATCGGCGAGGCCGACAGCGCTCATCGACAGGCGTGGATCGATGACAACCGTCTTTGCTCCCTGCAAGCGTGCCTGTTTTACATACCACATGGTATTGGTGCCATCGATCATCTCTGCTGGGTTCCATCCCCACATTAAGATGTACTTCGATTTCAACCAATCATTACGAGTCGCGCCGCAAGTTTGCGTCCCATAAACATAAGGGGTCGCTTTCTGAATGCAGGCCCAACTGTAGTTATTGTAGGTGTCTATATATCCGCCAATTAAATTAAGTAAGCGAGCTGCCGTGCCTATTCCCAAGGTCTGGCTACCACCTGCGGAACCCGCCACCAAATGTATGGCTGCGTTCCCATACTTGTCTTTCACCGACTGGATCTGAGAGGCAGCTATGCTTATGGCATCATCCCAGGAAATGCGCTCGAATTTACCTTCACCGCGCTTTCCAGTCCGTTTGAGAGGATACTGTAGGCGGGTAGGATAATAAACCCGCCGCCGGTAGGCATGACCGCGTACGCAGGCGCGTAGAGCTGGCGCTTCCAGGGTGTCTTCGGAGGGGTCGCTGGAAATACGCACGATCACCCCATCCTTGACGTGGGTTATCAGCTGGCAGCGTCCCCCACAGTTATGGGCGCAGCCAGTGGCGATGGCTTTTTCGGCAGGTTGAGCAGTCGCTCGTTCGATAGCTTTCAATCCGAATTTCAGCCCACCGCCGGCTAAAGCCGCTGTTCCACCCAACACTCCGCTCCACTTTAGAAAGGAACGTCTAGTCAGGACGGTATCCTTAAGTGTTTTGGTTAATAAATCATCTTTACTCATTTTTCCTCCATAATGAAAAGCCTAAATAAAAAATTTCTAAAAAGAAGGGCCGAACTTTTTATAGTTTGGATTAAAAACCGGTCTTCTTTTGCGAGCCAACTGGTGGTTTAGCCAATAATCGAAGGTGGTTATGCGGTCTAATTTCCTCCTTGTGCTTTCCAAGCATTGTGCAATTGCTTAGATTACTTTGGATCAAGTCTCAGCCTAATGAGAAAGAGTCAGATAGTTTCACAGGTGAGACAATAGGAAATTTAATCTGTTTAGAAATAGATATTGTCGAAAACAAACACAGAAAGGGAAGGTACAAATCTGTTAGGGAACATTGTGATTTATTTCATTATATATATCTAACTGTTTGCTGGCCTTATAAGAAATTAATCGAGAGCTTAAGAAAATATTTATAATTGCTCTGTCTTCATTGCAGGATTCATTAAAGGCAGAGCACCTGAAGGTATCACCTCGGAGGCTTAAGGTGCCTTTCGAAACCGTTATCAGGAATTGTGGTATATTCTGATATCATCCTTGAGAGCAAAAAAACCTGATACAAGAAGAGATCTCATGAATCAACGCATCGGCTTTTTCATCATGGTATTCCTGCTGGTCTCCCTCTCCGCATGCGCGCCCTCAGTGGGAAATTCTGCAGATTGCACCGCTGAGGCGAATCCAGAGGGGGTTATCGGTGTGCTGACGAAAATTGACGGAACTGTGAAGTACGGGAGCAACCTTGAGGCTCTCCAAAGCCTTCAGGGAACCCAACCCTTCAAATCTGGCGATACGATTCAACTGACTGAGGGAGGAGAGGGGGTATTGGAATATGGGGAGGGCGAGCAGCTAAGGCTGTTCAATGACACCGAGCTGAGCGTGAGTTCGGCCGCCAAAGGGCCGTGCTTGCCTCTCGAAGCACACATAACTTTAGATAAGGGGGGCTTTATTGGCCAAGGATCGGGTTCTGGAAACGAGCATGATATCAAGACTCCTGGCGGGGTTGATGTCAAAGTGCGCGACGCACAATTCTTGGTAACTTACGAGCCGGATTCGGGCATTACCACCGTAGCTAAGTGGGGGGGAAGTATGTTAGTGTCTGCTGGGAGCAGCACCATCTCAGTTCTGGATGGTTTCTACGCAGAGGTCTATTTCCGCCAGGCTCCAAGTCCACAATTTCGCATCCCGATCTCCCTAGAGGATTATGAAAATCAGGCTCAGAGTTTGAAATCTCCTCTAAAAGCAGTCTCCAAAATTACAGGTAGAGTTGCTCAAGTAGCGACACCGACCGCAGTCATCCCGGATTCAACCGTGAAGGGGAATACCAATCCATCCAAAAGTGATGGAGCTGATGTGATGTTAGGCACTGTCATCACAGGAAGAATCGCAAACCCGGGTGATAGTGTGAACTATGCCTTCAGCGGGAAAGCCGGCGATAAAATCTTGGTGCGTCTGGTAAGTCCGGACCAACAGATCACCCCTATATTTGTGGTTATCCGTTCTGATGGGTCCTGGTTGTGCTCGCGGGACACATCCATGCAGGGTACTCAGGGAATCTGCGAGCCGGAAGCGGATGGAATCTATACTTTGCTTATCAGCGATAGCGATGGAAGCCGGACGGGAGATTTTTCCTTATCTTTGCAAAGCATTTTATCCCCGGCTGATAGCATTCCCCTGGTCGTGGGACAAAAATCGAGTGGCAAAATAAAAAAAGTGGCGTCCACTCAGGCATTCACTTTTTCTGGAAAAGCTGGAGACCACCTTCACCTGAGATTGTTGAGTGAAGGAGGGGAAATAGATCCGGCTTTCATGCTTTTCGATCCGGGAGGATCTTTGCTGTGCGAAGGTAATACACCCGACGAACTTCTCGAAAAGGATTGCGACCTTGACGCCGATGGCCTTTACACCTTACTGGTGGGTGATGATACGGGAACTTTAGTGGGAAGCTATCAGTTGTACCTGCAGACCACTCAGAATCCAGAAGGAGCAATGACGCTGAATATGGGAGAACCCGTTAAAGGGAGAGTCGAACCGGGTATCACCTACCAGGCGTATACTTTTGATGGGCAGGCTGGGGACTACCTTCTGGTGCGCCTCATCAGTGAAGGGCTAAAGATCCACCCTTCTTTCTCTTTGTACAGACCCGATGGTTCCCGGCTTTGTGGAGGTAATTCGGAAGGGGAGAGTATCGAAAAGTTGTGCGGGCTGGATGCCAGTGGTGCCTATACTGTAATGGTGGGCGATTATAACGGAACTTTGACCGGTGGTTACAACCTGTACATCCAGAGTACCTTGGCTCCAACGGGGGCAGTGCCAATGCGCCTGTGGCAGAAAGCCAAAGACAGAGTCGAGCCTTCGATCGCCTACCATGTCTATACCTTTGAAGGGAAGGCGGGAGATCGTGTTCTGATTCGGCTTGAGATCAAAAGAGAAGCGATCGACCCGATTTTTGCTCTTTATCGCCCGGATGGCTCGTGGTTGTGTGATGCATACTCATTAGAAGACATGGTTCAGAAGATTTGTGATCTGGATGAGGACGGGGTTTACAAGGTTTTTGTGGGCGATTATTCGGGGACTTTTACTGGGAATTACACCCTCACCCTCGTGCCCGCGAATTGACTTGAAGATTACAAATAAGATCCATGAGGGTCACCTGTCATTATAGGCGACCCTTATTATCTTTTAGGACGCTATTCGCAAATATCTATTTCCTGCCTAAATTGCGGGATGAGTCAGGGTCAGGGTGAAATCAGGCTCAGACGTGGAGTCTGGGGGTATGGTTTGGCCGTTTCAGAGACGCACGACGTAATGGTGATCAGAGTAGTGCATGAAGAGCTCAGCCAGCAGGGTTCGGGCGGTTTGCAGAGCACGGGTTTCGCCCTTAGAAGGGGCAGGCCTATTGGTCTCGGTAGAGCTGGACACAATGCACTCTCCTTTTTCGTTAGATTAAGTGTTTTATACCTAATCGGGTCCTGGCGAAGCGTGAGTATGAATCGAAAAACTCATCAAAAAGACCAATAAGAGCACTCGCAGATGAGCGGGTCAAACGAGCCCAAGGCTAAAGGGGTGGTCCCCCGGCTCAAGCCTAAACGAACCTGCCGGGATGTTTCATACCGGATAGGAAATGACTTGCCCAGCTACGCCAGAGCCCCTGGCAGGGGGTGCAACCTGGTAGCTTGCCACGCTATTGGAGTCGGTGTCGTAGACCACAAAGGTGGCTGGGATGTCTTTCCCGATGATAGGGTTATAACCCATCAACGCACCGGGGTTAATAATGAGGGAATTTCCAATGGTTTCGATGTGGTAGGTGTGGTTGTGTCCGTAGCAAATTACATCGAAATCACTGCCGGCGACCAGGGCGTGAGAGATATCTACGTAATGATTGGCGGCGAAACGCAACCCGGCGAATTCCCCCTGGAAGAAAGCGCCGTGCAAGTTGACATGCGCATAGCCTTGGGCTTGCTGGGTGATGCGGAAGAGGTCGCCGTCGTTATTACCGAAGACGATATGAATAGGACCATGGAAAGACTTGGCCATCTGGCTGACGATAAATGGTGAACACAGGTCACCGCAACAAATCATTAGGTCGACGCTCTGCAGGCTCTGTAATGCAGCCGCGAGATTCCAGACATTGTCATGAATGTCGGAAAGAATAGCAATTTTCATACTTGGCTCCTTTTTAGGATTATGTTGATGAGGACAACCATTGGGATGGAAAGGAAATTGAGAGGATGAACGACGATAGTCTTGGTTTTCATGCCATTCCGGTCGGGTGGGAGCTGATTATTACGCGACGATAATTATGAACAACGGTTGAGTGGTCACGCCATCTGTAGGTGAGGGAGAATTTCATCCCGCTAGCGGGAGTTAAGAAGTGGGATGAGGATACTATCTACGAACCCATACTTCTATCAAGAACTTGAAAGACTAAAGAGACGCCAGCCAGGTGCGCAGGGATTGGTTGTGTTCATCATAATGCCAGAAGGTGTTGGCTGCCACGATGTGCCAAAGTGGCCGGCCTGCTCGCCAGACGTAGCGGTCTGGATCCAACAGGTCTTTCTCTGGGAAGGTGGTGACGATTTGCAGCGCCTGCGGATAGGAGGCCTGGAAATCAGCCAGCACATCATCCAGTGACCTATCCCGGTTCTCTAAATAGGTTTGTTCATTCCATAGATCTAGATCGTCCCAAGTCATACCAGTAGGCAGCATGCGTGGCTCCTGGTCTTGAGCTGTCTCCCTTAACCAGCGGGTCATACGCCTTTCCCAAATGGTTAAATGTGCCAAGACATCCTTGACAGTCCATTCACCGATAACGCCGGGCGAGGTCATCTGGTCCACGGGTATCTCTGCTAGGGTACCTTCAAGTTCCTGGCGATGGGTTTCGATTGATTCCAGCAGGTTAACTTTGGTCATTTGTTCTTCCATAGGTAAAAACTCCGATATGGGTGAGGGCTATTCCCCAATTGGCGGTGTAATTCAGCATAGCTTGCAGGTCGCTAAAAGTGTTGAGCAAGCCATGCGCTCTCAGGGGGATAACATTGACACCTTGCAAGGCTTTGAAATGGATCTGGACGAGGTTGGTATAAGAAGGGTTATCCGGGCGCCATTGGAGACCGGTTTATAAGGCATACATTGAATTTCACTCTATCACAGGACCTCTTAATGGGCAAGCGGAACCGGGAAAGGTATCAGTAAAAAATATTACCAGCCCTGCTGGGATCAGACATTTTTTCTGCTGTCAGGGATAAGGTGGAGGGGGATAAGGATTGGTGGATTTTGGTAAGGTAGGAACAGGTGTTGGCAGCTTTGGGGTAGGCGTAGGCTGTGTGGGTGGGGGGTTGGTGGGTAGTGGTTGGGTCGGTTCAGGAGAATCATCGCGCTTGGGAGTTGCGGTGGGAACTGGAGAGGGCAAATGGGTTGGCGGATTCCAAGCGGTCGCGGAAAGGTAAACGGTGGGTGTTGGCGTGGGTGTAAGCGTGAGCGTAAGGGTTGGCAGGGTAGATTTGGTTGGATAGGGGCTGTGAGTCGGGAGGGTTGTGGGGAGTAGGGTGGCTGTTGGTGAAAGGATCGCAGGCGTGAGCGAAGCTCCGCTGTAATTAGGTGTCACGGTGGCTACCGGGGTGTTCATGGCACCTTGTAACGTGGCATAACGGGCAGGGCTATCGCTGGGGGACTTGTCATTTAAGTAATTCTTGATCAATTCGAACCTGACGGGGGGTAAAAGCTGAGTGCGTGGGTCAACGCTGTAGTCAGATTGAAGAATAGAATGCAATGAGAAAGGCATCCAGCGCGAATCCATAGCAGATACGCCTATGGACCATACCAGAGAGGCTAGCAAGCCGCACACACAAATGATGAGAAAAATAAGCAACCAGGTTTGAGCCCGGCGGGCCGACCTACGGCTAGTGCCGGGTGATTCAGGCGACGCCCAGCTCATGGAGCTCCCCTCCAGAAAGATGAACATGGCTATCCCCCTTGGCTGGCCATAAGCGATAAAGCCAGAGTAATTCCAGCTTGCCTTTAAAAGTGTGTTGCCCTAACGACTCGATGTGGAATCTTTCTGTTCCATTCTGCAAGGAATTTAAAGTATTTTCACTGATAACAACCCCGCTTTCGCCAAACTCTCTGGTGATGTCCTGAATCCTTTGGGTGGTGTTAACGGTATCGCCGATGATGGTGAAGTTCATACGATCAGCTGTACCCAGCCCACCGGCCGTCATCGCTCCGGTGTTGATACCGATACCGGTGATAAAAGCCGGTTCGCCGCGCTCGGCCCGTCGGCGGTTTATACGAGCTATCACCTGCAACATTTCGATAGCAGTCTCGCAAGCCTGGCAGGCACTTTCTTCTGGCGTAAGAGGGGTGGGCAGGATGCCAAAGAAAACCACCAAAGCATCGCCTTCAAATTTATCCACTACACCCCCGTGGGAAATGATTATCGGGACCAATTCAGCATAATAATCGTTAAGCCATCTGAGCACCGTAGCGGGATCCTGTTTTTCAGTGAGTGTGGTGAATCCCCGAATATCGCTCATCAATACAGTGGCTTCGATGGTGCGACCTTGCAGGCGAAGATCACCTCGAGCAAAGGATTTACGCAAGGCTTCGCGCACTTCGGGAGAGACGGTGCGGCCCAACAAGTCGCGATAGATATCGCCTTCTTGTAGGCCAGAGACCATGTAATTAAAAGCATGTGCTAATACGGTGATTTCGTCATTACCCTTCGCCGGAATTCTTATTTCCAGATCTCCCTGGGCGACCCTCACAAAGGATTGGACAACCTGGGAAAGCGGGGCTGTGATTTGTCCCGCCAATAATGATCCAATAGCGATTACGGCTAAAAAAGTGAAGGAGATGACAAAGAAGGCTTGAAAGCGGGTGAGCAATGAAGGGTGGATGAAGAAATTTTGCGCCAGGGAAACACCGATTACGCCCAGGTCTTGACCACCTCTGGCCTCCCAAGGCCCAAGTATCTCGGAATATCTGGCGCTAGCTACCTCGAAGTCTCGGATGATGGATTGCTGATCCTGGCGGTTCAGAACCTGCTGGATCAGGTTTGAAGAAAGCGCCGGAATGTCTTCTTCGATGAGTACGGTGGAAACCTGTGAATCCCCATTAAGGTCATAGAGGGTGATTTGAGCCAGGGTGTCCTGGCGGATTTGGCGAGCCAGGGTTGCTAAAGATTTACCGATCAGGATAACCCCGACCAAAGAGCCTTCCTGATCGAGGATTGGCCCGGCAATATAGAAGAAATCTCCCCAAGAGGAGTGCCCCAATCCGGCGTACTTATCCCCGCGTTGGTCGACCTTTTGGGTTAGCACCTTCTGGACAAATTCCCATTGGGTGGCACTGCTATCCCCTTGGGTAGCATCATAGTCTTCGGGATTGCCATCCTGGCGCTGTCGCAGGGACAGCAGGCTGATTCCCTGTAAATCTAGTATTTCAACCACCTGCTCCTGGTAGTTAATGGCGATAGGAAGGATGATCTTGCGCAACTGGTTCGCGTCCCGGTTCTGGAGGCTTTCGGCTACTCCCTCGGTGTTGGATATCAGGCGCACGGAATCGAGGATGCGGTTTTCTTCCTGAACCATCCAGTCAGTGGACAGGGTAGCAGCGTCGATTAGCTGGTTGGTGAAACGCTCACCAATCGACTCAATAATAAACCGGCTGCCCAGGAAGGCGGCTGAGCTGGCGAAAATCACGGCCAGAAGGGCAAATGGCAACGTTATCTTGATCCTCATGGGCACGCGCACTAAAGGAAGCTGGCCTTCGGAAATAGAAGAGGGATATTCCTGATCATCGGCATACAGTTTCTTAAGAGCGGTTTCTATCCATTTGTTGTTGAAAGGCTCACGCAGGAAAACCTGGGCGCCGTGCTCCCGGGCGAGCATTTCGCGGCGTACGTCAGGGTGTCTATTGGTTACGATCAAGCGGGTTCCCTTGGATTCCTGGCAGATACTATTTAACAGGTGCAGCCAACCATCATCTGGTATGTGTAGATCGACAAAAGCCAGATGAGGGCGTTTAGCTTTCAGTATCTTGTACGCTTGGGTTGGATCGCTGGTAAGCCAAACCTGAGCCCTACGTTTGGTAAAGTAGTTCACTAATTTTTTAGAGGAGGCCTGCTCGGGACCCAATATTAAGACTCGGTATGCCATAGTTAGATCATCCCGACAATTTTCAAAACTTACTGCATAAATTCAGATTATTTCATAATAAATATAATCGCAGAATCCCTGCAGTCAAGCCCAATAGCCTCACAAAAATGAAAGAACCCAATCTGGGGGTGAGGCTTATTCCCCGGAAGTCGCCTGACTCTTATAAAAGTGAGGGATACATTATCAGAAAATTACCCCGCTTTGTGTCTATTAAAGGAGTGCTTACCAGGGGTATGATTGCGTATTCAAGGAGAGCAATATAAAAGAGACCAGAAGTCAGGCTTCCAGGAGGGGTTCGCTGCGGCTGCTGACTCTAGCGATTCTATTTGTTTTAGCGCTATGGGTATTGAATGCAAGTAAAGTAGGTCCGCAGCTGGGCTGTCTGCAAGGATGCGCAACTTTCTCCGAAGAGAAGGGGAAAACCCTAAGGGTGATCTCGATGAACGTGCTGCCTGGTTTCCCGGATTTCAAGCATATCCGCCAGCGCATGGAGATCGTAGCGGGGGAGATCCAGCGCCAGGATGCAGATATCGTCCTTCTTCAAGAGGTGCCCTGGACTTGGAAGACGGGCAGTGTCGCTAAATTACTGGCGGACCGAACGGGGTTGAACTATGTTTACCTACCAGCAAATGGCAACCGCTGGGCGATCTTGTTTTCAGAGGGTGAGGCGATTCTCAGCAAGTATGCGTTGCAAGCGGTGACATATGTAGAATTAACGCCCAAGGCTGGCTTCTTCGAGCATCGGGTTGCATTGCAGGCGAGTGTGGCGACACCTTGGGGTGAGTTACGCTTGGTGAGTACCCACCTGACCAATGGGGAAGCGAAAATCAACCGGGAGCAAGCAGCTTCGCTAGAGGCTTTTATTGCTAAAGGTGGAGAAGGAGCTGCCATCATGGCGGGAGATTTCAACGCAAAGCAAGATTCACCCCAAGTACAGGCATTAAGCAGCCAGTGGGTGGATGTCTACCGTAGGCTTCATCCGAGCGACGAAGACAATACCTGCTGTATTGACGACCTGCAAGGGACTCCTGGAGAACCTTTGGAGGAGCGTATCGATTGCATCTTCCTGGTGCCTGGTGGGTTACATCTGAAAATACTGGGGAGCCAGCGGATTTTAGAACAGCCGGTTAGGAGCGTGGATGGTTGGCAGTGGGCTTCTGACCACGTAGGATTATTGGCGATTCTGGAGCACCAGCCCTAGGGGAAAGGGTTCTTCTATAAGGTAGGTGGGCAGTAGGAATGGGTAGGGTTTAAGTGACCTGGTGAGTCAGGCAGACAAAACCCAGTGCTCCCGGGCCAATATGGGCGCCAACTAGGGGGGAAATTTCAGCAATAGAGACCTGGATTTGGGGGTAAAGGGCGATCAGTTGGTGGTGCAATGCCTTGGCCAGATCGGAGCGATGGGTATGTATCAGCGCTATCCGCTCTAAAGGTTCCCAGGTGTTCAGCTCGGATAGCAGGTGGGTTTCTACCGATTGATTTTCGGGAATCTGGTTAAGAGTCAAGTTGCCATCGTACATCCTGATCAGCACTCGATCAGAGACTATAGTATCCAGGTTTTTAAGGATGGGGCTCAAGCGCTGGCTGCGCCATAGGTATTCAGTGTGCTCCACAGCAAGAACTAGGTGGGTGCGGGAGATCTGCTCATCCAATACGGTGATGATCTCATCTATGTTGAACCCCTGCGAAGCGGCTTCAGCTGCTCTTAAGGCCAGAAAACCCATTCCTAGACTAAGCTGGCGGGCATCATACACGGTCACCAGTCCAGCACGCAAGGCCTCGGCACCCAAACTTGCCACGTTCATGGTTGGACTCAAACTGATGGGAGCATGGATGGATAGTATTTGGGTGGCCCCTTGGGCAGCCAGGGTCTGGTAGATTTCCTGAAATTCGTGGGGATCGGGGACCGCGGTCGTGGGTGGGGGGCTGTTATAAATTAAACTTTCATAGAATTGCTGACGAGAGAGGTCAACCCCGTCTCGGTAACTTTGGGAACCGATTGTGATCAATAGGGGTATTACGGAAATACCGTACGCATCCAAAAGATGAGTGGGCAGATCGCAGGTGCTATCGGAAACGATCTTGATGGACATTGAGTGACCTAATAGGATTCATAATTATTCAGGTGGAAATAGAGCCCGAATTAGGATATACACAGGGCGACTCGCGCGAGGTTATTATAATAGCGGACTGATATCAGCGGAGAAAAGTATTGCAGCCAAACCTGGCGCACTAAAAACAAGCCCTGAAAAAGGTGGACCCCATAGGTGATTTACGGTTCGCCCAAGTAAAGCTTGTAAAGGGAATGATCATCGGAAACAAAATAAGCGAATCCGTCAGCTTCTAGGAAGCTGAAATCGAAGGACGGCAGGTCTCTAATGGTAACTTTCCTGATGGGCTCGCTTTCTCCGGGGTCATAAGTGTTGCATTCCAGAACTTTGTCGGCTCGGAAGATTTGACATTCAAGATAGTGAGTGTTGGCTAGGTCATAGTAATCCATGACCACATTCCGGTCATGAAAGGTGAAAGATCCCAGGTAGCTTCCGTCAAGCGACAGCCAGACAATTTGTTCCCGGTAATTTAACCAGATGACCGAGTTCTGGTCGATTATAGTGGAGACTGGCAGAGAATTTACAGCATTTTGATAATCCCAATTAGCGGTTTGCAGGATCTCAAAGCCATCTGGACCAAAACGCCATTCGCTGACGACGTTCCCGGACCTCAAATAGGTATGGCCATCCTGGCCCGTAATGTATTCATCCACTGGCACCGGGACATTGAAATCCAACAATTCACCAGTCTGGGTATTGAAGACATCCCCCTTGAGAAAAAGCAAGTTCCCATCGGGGCTGAGGTTCAGGCTGTCATAGAACGAATCTGTGTGTGTCTGGGTTGTCCATAATGGCCGGCCGTCCGGTGATACCGCTTGAATAAAACCTTTGCTGTAGTTGGTAACCGTGTAATAGATCACGGAATCAGGCCCGATAGTGGGATTCGAGGCAGTATTTGGTGCAGCCTGAGATCTAAATTGCCAGCGCAAACCGTGTGAGTCAAAGGCGTACAGGCGAGAGTGCTTGTCAATGATGATCAGTTCATTACCGTACACGATCGGAATGGAATAGGGCTCATCCTCCAAGGGAGTCTGCCAGAGAAGCGCTCCATTTGGGTCGAGGGCATAAACCGCCTGCTCCTCTGAAACGACTAGCATTGTGCCGTCGGGCAAGACAGAGGGCATGATAACGATCCTGCGAGTGCCCCAAGGATCTTCAAGCACAAAGGGCTTTGGATCGAGCGTCAGAGTATCTTGCAAAGTGCCATTGGGATTCAGGGTGTACAGGGTTTCACTCAAGCCAAGGGCATAGACTGTACCGTCTTTTGTAATGGTCGGAACTTTTCCAACCGATTCAGGGAATTGGTACGACCATACCACCCCGGGATTATCTGGCTTGGTGACCCGCGTGGCGGGCGCGGCTGTTGGAGCGTTTGCCTGAGATTGACTTTGATTTACGAAGATTGAAATTAATTTGCCCTGGGAAGTGGAAACAATGAGGTGGTTATCCCGCCAGACACCACCCTGGACGAGACCGTGGTCTCCCAGGGGCAATCTCCAGAGAGGGTCCTGAGTCTGAGGGCTAAGCGCGCCGCATTCAGCATAATCGTAATTATCCATAGGACCACCACCGCAGATGAAGGTGGTGTAATCGTCCTGCCTGGCGATAACCTGGCCACGGGTGACTTTATAGCGAGAGGAACCAAGGTATTTATCATCTAGGGACACCCAGTATAATGTGGTATCCCCGCCTTCCGAGGTATATAGCATCCAGGATATGCCTTTGGCAGTGACTCCCACTTCTGAAGGGGCATTCTGGGAACTAATACCAGATGAATCCCACTCTGCCATATCAGTAATTTCCACCGAATCGCCGTTTGGCCGCCACTGAAGGATGGTATTTCCGGATAGTAAGTATAACTGGCCGTCTTGCCCGCTGAAATAACGTAAGACATGTAAATCGGTTTGCAGTTTGACTAGCTCTCCTGTTTGAGCATCAAAGATATCTTCTTTCAGGAACACATAGCGCTCATCTGGACTTACAACGGGTGCTTGGAAGAAGCCTGGTGTGTTTGCCTGGGTGGCCCACAGGTTTTGCCCTTGGGGTGAGACAGCCTGGACGTACCCGAAACTACCATTGGTAATGGTATAGTAGATCGCACCACTGGGTCCCACAACTGGTCCTGCGACGGAGCGGCTGGCAACCTGGGATTGGAAATACCACAGGATTTCCCCTTGGGGGGTCAGGGCAGTTACACCCGCATCACTATCGCATACGTAGATATTTCCAGCCGTATCCATAGCTGGATACCCGACCCCGCCGGCAGCCAGCTGGCTCTGCCATAGGATTTCCCCATCCATGTGGAGGGCATAAAGACTGCCGTCATTGGCAGCTATATAAAGGACATCGCCGTTCTTTGACATGACCGGACCGCCGGAAAAACCGGAGGGGTCTTCAAATTCCCAGGAGAATTCTGGGGTATAGACAATGGTTGCCAGGGTATTGGCGGACTGTGGCGTTTGAGTATTGGGCAGGTCATTTGCAGGTACTGTACCCAAACCGGCATCTCCGGGGATCTCCGTTTCCGGGGTTAAGACAGCTCCCAGGATTGGCTGAATTTGTGGCCAGAACAGGCGTCCTGCACCGACCCCCACCAGCAGGATCATTACCCCTGCTAAAGCAACCCGCGTGGCCTTTCTACCCAAGAATATGGAGAGTGGATACCATAGGTTTTGGTCCAACCAGAAGCCCAGACGCTGACTGATCTGCGTCACGACTCCGCGCCGGCGTACAGACAGCAAATTGAGGCTCTGGCGGTACCCTTCACCAACCAGGTTAAACCCCAAGACGGTCATAAATATAGTGGTACCAACGGCTACCATCCCCCAAGGTTTGGTGAGGATGGACCAGGAGGTTGCCAACATTTGTCCAAGTTCAGGTGTACCGCTGATACGGCGGGAGACAAAATCACCCACTTCCACCCAGACGTCTCCGCCAATGTAGTAGCCCAAGAAACCTAAACCGGCGGCAGTCATTAAGGTACTGCTCATCTCGAAGGCGAAGAGCATCACGGTCATGGGGAAGATTTGTTTGAGCACGTGACCAATAAGGATTTGCCGGTTAGAGGCGCCCAGGGCGTGAGCAGCTTCGATATATACCTGACCTTTAACAATGCGGGTTTGCTCACGCACCTGCTGGGCGGTTTCCACCCATCCAGTGATAGAGAGGCCGATGATGAAGGCCCAGATGCCCAATTCTACGCCGACAATGGCAATTGCCCCTAAAGCGACCAGTAAAACTGGTACGGATAGGGCACCCCCGATGGCTGTGTCCAGGCTGCCAGCTATTCGCCCGCTAGACCAGCCTGACATTAGCCCAATGACGACCCCAATGACCAGGCGTACAGCTGCCACAATGAGCACCATGATCATGGTAGGTCGTACTGCCCATAAAAGCCGGCTGAAAATGTCGCGACCAAACTGGTCCGAACCTAGTGGAAAGCCCGGAGTAAGCGGGGAGAAGGGGGGAACTTCCCACTTTTCACTAATCTTGATGATGGTGTTTTCCTCTAAAGGATCGCGAGGCGCCAGGGAAGGACCATAAGCAGCCAGAAATGCAATCACCAAAAGGATAATCCCACCCAGGACCAGAGGCCAGTTAAAGCGTTTACGTGGTTGAAGTCTCTCCAATTCAGGTTCCTGAGCGAGGTCGCCAAGGCGTGGGCGAGTCGCCCGAGAACGGGGAGGGGTTATAGGTGTAGAGCGGGGTTTACGGGAAGCTTGCGGTTGTATGGATATACGGGAGGTGACTTTGGCGAGTTTGTGGATGGGTTCTGATAGGACCTTTTGCAGTCTGAATTGCTTGGCTTCCAACTGCGGTTCTTCAATTCCGCCCGGCTTTCTAAAAGTCTCGGGAGCCGCGGGTCTTCTGGATTCAGCCGGTTTCTTTGGTCGTCCGGGCGCTGCGATCCTGGAAAGGCCTTCAGATCGCAACAATTCCAGAGATCTTCGAACGGTGGGTTCTTTCGGATCGATTCTCAACGCACGTTCCAGGCAATAGATAACCTGATCCCTTTTCTGGACCACCTCGGAAAGCAGCATCCAAGCCTCTTTGTTTTGTGGCTGGTTTCTGACTAAAGCAGCGAGCAAGGCGCGGGCTTGGGAGCGATTTCCTTCGGAGATTGCCGCTCTGGCGCTGTGAAGGATCTGTTCGATGCTTTCAGGCATTGTAAGACTCACTCTCGGGCCTGCGCAGGCGAGGATCGAAAAGGCGTACCAGAATAGCGGAGATAAAGTCGCTCATCAAGAAGAGCGCTGCGATCAAGGTGAGCACCGCAGCCATAACAGGTGGGTTGAGGAACAAGGGGGAGCCGCTCGAACTGGTCAGCTGGGCAGGAACCAGAGTCCAGGCCAACAAGCGCCCCAAACCAGGCCAACGGAAGAGCCACTCAATCAGAATAAGCTCGCCGACCAGTAAACGTAACATGCTGGCGATGGTCAACACAATTGGCGCGATTATGTTACGCATGGCATGCTTGTCGCGAATTGAGCGCCAGGTATGGCCCAGGCTGCGGGCTGCTGTGATATATTGTTTCCCGAGCTCGGTAGATAGAAGCCCGGCGGTAACCTGGGCAACTTGTACGGTGGGTCGTGCCATTAGCGCCAAGGTGGGAAAGACCAGATGGGCATCCCAGCCGAAACCATCCAAAGGAAGAGGCATACTAGTGCCAGGCCCACGCGATAAGACATAGAATACCGATAACATGATAAAAAGACTGCCGATATAGAAACTGGGCATGGCAAGTCCAACGGTGGATACCAGGGTCAACCATCGGGACACCCCCGGTGGTTCGTTATGAACAGCCCTCAAGCCCAAGAATAACCCGCTGATGACGCTTAAAACCAGAGCGATTGATATCAACCCCAGGCTGGCCTTGGTGGCATTGAGCAACGTTTCTCCCATTGCGCTCGGACCACTGCGTGAACCGGGTAGATTCAACTCTAGGCCAAAATCGAGATTGGTGACTGTTTCGAGATAGTCCAGGTAAGCAGGCAACAGCGGGCCGGCTTCCTCGGCACGCACGTAAGGGGTACGGGCAGCCCGTAAAGGCCGGGCGTAATGGGCGTAGGTAAACCCCAAGAAGTTCACGATCAATAGAGCAAAGGGGATGATGATGATACGCCGAGCGATAAACCGAATCATTATACAATCTCCTTCTCAGGAATTGACCATTACGTTTCCAGCAAAGTCAGGCTGCAGAGGTGGCTGGTTATTTGTTCTCAATTGACCATCTTTCAATTCATATACCACGTCAGCGACTTTGGCGACATTGGCGTCGTGACTGGCGACAATGACGGTAACGCCGGTGTATGTGACAATGTCTCTGAGCAACTGTATGATTGAGGCGCCGGTGGCGCTATCCAGCTGCCCGGTTGGTTCATCCGCCAGGATCAAAGAGGGGCGATTAACCAGGGCGCGAGCAATGGCGACCCGCTGCTGTTCGCCTCCAGAGAGCTCATAAGTGCGATGCTTAGCACGTTTCGAGAGGCCTACCAGCGCAAGCACCTCGGTCACCCGGGTATTGCGATGGTTGCGAGAGGCGTGAATCAGGCGCAGGGGAATTTCCACATTTTCTTTAACCGAAAGAAAGGGAAGCAAACCGAAGGTTTGGTAGATAAAACCGATTTCACGGCGGTGCAGCGCTACCTTGTCGGCAGGAGTAAGCTTGGCTATAGATCGACCTGTGATCTTAATACTTCCCTTTGTGGGCTCATCCAGACCAGCGATCAGGTTAAGCAGTGTGGTTTTTCCAGAACCTGAACGTCCTTTAATCAACACCATTTTACCGGAGGGGATGTTTAAACTTATGTCTCGGACAGCGTGAATCTGCTCAGATCCTAATTTAAAAGTGCGCCATAAGTCCCCTATGGTAACAGCTGCTCCGTCAGATGGGGCGATCTTCTTACCACGGTAGGAGAACTTGGTGATCTCAGGTGCGCCCAAACGGATAAAGTCGCGAACTTTACTTTGTGGCCAGATTTGAACATGGTCCTGCTCCAGACGTACTTTAACGCGATCTTGCATGCTAAGCTTTTCAATGTAGGGTTTGGGTAGCTGCAAGCGCCCCACCTGGTCGAGAATTATCCATTCCTCCTCATGGATATCTCCGCTGCTCTTATCCCGCTTACGACGGATTTCGGTGCTGGTGCGACCATCCCGAATAGCTACCACCCGATCTACTAGGCTGGATACCAAAGCATCATGGGTCACCAGGATGATGGTGGTATTGAAGGCTTCATTGATTTGCCGTAAAGCCTGATAGACCTGGCTGGCGGAGTGAGAATCGATCTGTCCGGTCAGCTCATCACCTAAGAAAAGTGGGGGATTATTAGCCAGAGCTACGGCCAATGCAGCACGTTGTTGTTGGCCTCCCGATAGCTGGTCGGGCCTGAAATTAGCCCGATCAGCCAAGCCAACCACATCAAGCAAGTTCATCGCTCGTTTCTTCTTCTGGTTGCCAGGCACTTTGCTTAACATCATTGGTAACTCGACGTTTTCACGAGTATTGAGGTATGGTAATAAATTGCGCGATGGCTGCTGCCAAGCAAATCCTACCACTTTTTGCTTATAGCGAATGCGATCGCGTGGTTTCATCTGCAGCAAGTCCCAACCAGCCACCTGGACGCTGCCCGCGCTGGGTATATCCAGGCCTCCGATTACGTTGAGCAGGGTCGACTTGCCTGCTCCAGAAGGTCCTACCAGGGCAATCATCTCACCAGGCGCTACTTCCAGATCCAGACCTTGCAGGGCAACAACTTCCAGATCGACGACTTTGTAAATCTTGACCAAATTGTCACACATGACGAAAGGTGAAGGCGGGGTCATAGCTTATTCATCTCCAGTACGCAGGGTGCGATGAACTCCAACGCGCATCAAGGCAAATAATAGCAGCCCAATAGCCAAAGCGTAGAAAAAGGCTAGGATAAGGTAGAGCAAGGCGATGGATGGCCAGTTCAACCAAACCCGTTGGAGGGCAATGCCAGGCAGGTTTGTAGCCAGAGCCCGGCTCAGGTAAGGTTGCATCATCAGTGCAAGGACATATCCTAAACCAACCCCAGAGGAAAGCCCGATAACCATTATTAGAAGGCCTTCACCAGCAGTCAATTTAAGCAGCTGAATGGCAGTGACACCAGCAGCCCGTAATACGCCGAATTCGTAAGAGCGCTGCCTAGCAGTGAAGTAACTAACCAGTAGGAATCCGGCGATACTCAGAACAGCCAAAATAATAGCATTTAACCCAAAAGCGCGTATGGCGCCTTGAGCGAGGGCGTCACGTTGAAGGACCCCTAGGTCCCGCCTAGCATCTGCAAGAATGTTCTCAGAAATTGAGGGTTCAACGACCATACGAGCATATTCGCCTGGATCGAGGCTTAGCCAAGTTTCCCAATTCTGCTTGAGGCGGGAGGAATCCAGCTCGACCTGGGAGTTTAGACCGGCCTGATCCAGGACGACGTATGGGCCAAGCATAGTTGGAAAGTCTAAAATGATACCGCGTACTTCCAGCATGACTGGTGATCCGTTCAATTTTAGGCTAAGGGTATCGCCGATTTTCATTCCGGAAGACAGGGCTGAAAGTGAAAAAACCGCGGGTATGTAGGATTTATTTACAACTTCCTGAGTGTAGGGGTTAGCGCTGAACTCTCCTTGAGATTCACTATCAGGTACCTGGAGATCAGTGGTGGGGGTAGGGCCATCCCAGCGCACTGCCTGGGTGATAGCTTCTATTGTAAGGTTTGTCATGCCAGGGGGATAGCGTGCAACTGACGGAAAGGTGAGCGGATCTAGCGCAACGAAATTGATACCGCGCCCATCAGATCGCTGCAAAACTCCGCGGAGAACTTTCGAAGAAGCTAGAATGCCCGGTTCACTTTCTAGTTCTGGCAGCATATTCCCCTGGACGGCTAAACGCAGGTCGGCGCCTGCTTGATAGTGGGCGATCTCCCACTGATTGCGGTCCATGGAATCGCTGAATGATTTAGCGAATAATGTCAGTGCGGCTGCCAGGCTGATCAACAAGATGATGCGGCTGGGGCGGACCGGGTCTCGTGCCAGTCGCGCCAGACCCATTGGGAGAACCAGGCCGCGAACAGAATGAGCCAGCCAGGCGAGGGCCCGCAGCAAGTAGGGAAAAGCGCGCAGGAAGAGCATCGCCAGAGCGACCAATAAAATGGATGGTCCTAACAAGAGCATCGGGTCAGCCAGGTTGAGGCCTTCTAACCTGCTTAATAGCAATGAGCCGGATGTGCTGAGTTGCCAGTAAAGAATCGCTCCCATAACCAACAGGAAGAGATCGAGATTAAGCCTTTGCCAGCTGGTTGCCTGTTCCGGACGAGCCTGACGCCGTTGCCAGTCCAGGAGGTTGCGCTTGGTAGCGGGATAGGTGGGCAGGACGATCGCCAGCCAACCGAAGGCCGCGCCGACTAGCGAGAGGACCTCAGACTCGGGAGGCATTGAGACCGGAAGGTTGTCTCCTGATAACCTGCCCCACACCAGCAGAGCAGCATGCGCTAGTAAGGGACCTAACACTCCTCCGGCGATAAGGGCCATTGGCAACCCTTCTAAAGCCAAGCTGAAAGTGATGCGGATACCGCTAGCTCCACGCCCGGCAAGAGCCGCCATCTCGCTTTGCGAGCGATCTAAGATCAAGGATGCGATTAACCCTAAGGTGTAGAGGACGAAGATGAAAGCCTGGGTGCTCAATAAAAATAAAGCCATGCGAGCTGTAGAAAGGTCCGAACGATACTTGAGCAGCAGGTTGATCAACCCAGTTTCCATCACAGCCCGTTCGGCCTCAATACGGGTTTTGAGGTTGAGCAGTCCCTCTTCAATCAATTGAGCGTTTTCGGCAGTGATTTTTTGGTGGTCGAGCACCAAGCGCCAGCGGACATTTTGCTTTGAGAAATACTGGGTCATTGAGCGCGGGTTGACCAGCAGCGGTAAGATCAGGGTATCTTCGTTTAAGCCAGGCTGAATTCCGAGTTTAAAAGCGGATTCATCCCCCCACCAAACATCATTCATGGGGTCAACTCGTTCGATGATTCCGGTGATGATGAAGCTGGCCCTTTGGCTGTCAAAAACCTCGTCGCCGATTTTCAAACCGGTCTGTTCGACCGTATCTTTGGCGATCACGGCCTGGAGGATGGGAGGCGCCAGGGCTTCGCGCTGGGTTCTGGGTTCAGTGTAGACCGGCCAATCTCCAGCTACCAGCCGGGTGTACTGAGAGAGTTTGTCGAATGACCAGAGAGTAAGTCGTTGAGGTTTTAATCTTGCGCTGTCGTCGGTCGGGATTATCCAGTTCTGGTCGGCAGCCGTCAATTCGAGGTTGTTTACTTCCATGCGGCTGATCACCAGATCACCCAGGTTGTCTTTAATATAGCCAAATAATCCGACCGTGAGGGCGAAACCTGGCCCTTTGATTTGGAGGTTACGTTCAGGAGCGGGCGCCTCCACCAGGGCCTGGTTCAAACTGCGAGCTGCCGTCGCCATGGCGTAGGAGGGAAGCCCTGCCAGCAGGGCAGAAGCCAGGCACAAACCAAAGAAGACAACCAGATTAAGGCGCCAATGGCGCAGGAGGCGTCGCAGAGAGAAGTTCAACAAGAACATGCTTGGTTATTCCTGTCCAATGCGTAATACCTGGTGGAGGCGTGAACGCCACAGTAGGATAGTAGCGATCCCAATCGATACCACAAAGGTGCTCAGAAGAATAAAGTAAATTCGCAGGACAGCCCACCAATCTTCCTGGGGGATAAATGGAGGTACAGGGGGGCGATCTCCTAAGGAGATGGGCAATCCGGGCAAGACCAGACGATTTAACAATGCTCCTAGGACTGTTCCTAAAGCCAGACCAAATATTATCAAGATGAGTTGCTCAAACATTAATGAAGTGTAAAGCTGCCTGGAAGATAAGCCAAGAGAGCGTAATATTCCATAATTGGCCTCTCGCTGACGAGCGCTCATATAGAAATGGGTGGCAAATCCTACCAGGCTGAGCCCGGCAGTTAGCAAATATCCCAAAAAGGTTACGGTGCGTAGCCCCAGCGAGAGGGGGTCAGCCTTGATGGCGCGCCGGACGGCATCGGTTTCCCAGATTTTTACTGAGTTGGGAAAGGATTCTGTCAGAGAGGCAGCTACCTGTTGAGAATCGGTGCTTGCCCATACCTCGTTGAAATTGATTGGATTGAAGCTTTCTCTATTCATCAAAGCCAAATATGGGTCTATTGCGGTCACTAGGAAGCCGCGACCCCCTTCATCATACAAGGTTGGAAAATAATTCAGGGTGTCTTTGATTACCATTGGCACCTGGATGCCATTTACCTGCCCGACTAATCTGTCACCCGGGTGTAATCCCGTTGCGGTAAGAAAATTCTGGCTGGAAAGGGCAGGCAATGGCTCTCGACTCATCTTACCAGCCAGGCTAAGTGAGGTTGACTGTGAAGTTGAGCTGGGAATATTTAACGATAGACTACCATTCCCCGAATGAGCCGGGCCGCGTTCGGTATAGCGCGCTAGGCTGCGTGTGTTGTTGGTTTGCCAGATGCGCGCTGCAGTTTCGAAATCCTCAATAATTTGGGTCGTCTGATCCTGATGCTCTACCACGCTAAAGTCATCTAAAGCGAACGAAAAAATGCCCATGTTTCGGCGATCTCCCCTGAGAGATCTGACTTTTAACCACAGAGAATGCAAATTGAGTGGATAGCGCTCAGGAGGTAAGGACGACAGTGCCACTTGAAAGTAGCGCCATTCAGTGGTAGCTGCAGACTGTCTGGGCTGGGAGCTTTCTACGGCTGGTGCCTGAGCGCTGACCAGCGGCAAGAAGATCGACTCTTTACCGGAGAGGTCCGCAATTGCTGGAACCATATCGAAGGTTAATGTCTCGCCCTGGGCAGTTAGAAATTTACTTTGAATCACAAGATAGTCCAGAGGATTGGGTTCCAGGTTGGTTGTAGGAGTTGTGTTCGCTATCCACAATCCGAAGCTGGTGACCTGACCGGGTAGGGGCATGAAGGTCACCGGGAATTGATCAGGATCGGTAACTAGATAACCCAGCGCTAGTTTCATGGGGTTATCAGCGTAATCATCACGAAAATGGGTCACGGCTGAAAAAGAAAAGGGATCAATTGCCAGGATGTCAAACGAGGGGAAAACCCGGTAGGCCCGCACATTCACACTACCAGAACCACGCCACACAGTGCTGGCCCCACCAACACCCGGTGTAGCAAGCACCTCGGACAAGGGCGTAAAGGTATCGAAAACCAGGCGCAGATCGCTTCCAGAGGCATAGGCAGCTCGCTCCGAATCGCTAAGATCAAGCGTAGCGTTTAACCCAGTAGTGAGAATCCCTAAAGCCATGCTTAGAGTGAGAAGAAGTACTAAACGAGCGACATGGGTGGGGTCCCGCGAAATCTGGTAGATTGCCAGAGTGGCAGGTAGGCCGCGACCACGAGCTATTACCCAGGAGAATAGGCGCATGAGCAAGGGGAAAACTCGCAATAGGATGGCGGCTGAGCCAAACAGCAGGGCCAGGGGAGCTAAAAGCAATAACCAGTCCAGGCGAACCTGCGAAGCGCTCTCCGCAACCATACCCCCATATATGTTGACGCGCCAGAGCAAGACAAGGCCACCCAGAAGAATGAAGACATCCAGATAATAACGCTGCCACCAGGGGTGCTGTTCAGTACGGCTGACTGCCCGCTGGTATGCGACCACGCTGCGCTTCAAAGCCGGGCGAACCGGGAAGAGCAAACCAAGCATACTGGCCAGGGCGCCTGCTCCAGCTGCTACCCAAGGAGCCCAGGAGAGCCTTAGCACCCAATCTGCCTGGCGAACATCCGCTAATGGGCCAATTTTAGCGAGCATCCACACCATAAAGGCTGCCAGCCCTGGACCACTTAACAGGGCAACACCGGCGATTATTAGGGCTTCGATGACCTGGATATTCAAGAGGCTGGTAGCTGAAGCGCCCCGGCTTGATAAAGTGGAGAACTCTCCCTCTACTTGTTTAATCGCTAAGGCTGCTAGCATGGCGATATAGTAAAGCGCCAGAAAAAGCACCTCCACGATCAGCAGATATAAAGGCACTCGTACAGCTTCGGACTCCCGGTTAAACTTAGCAAGGACCTGACCTAAATTGGTCTCCAGGAATATTTTTTCGGGAAGGGCGTTTAACTCAGAATTTAACGCATCTAAACGAGATTGGACCAGGGAAGCATCTTGAGGATGGATGCTCTGCGGGGAGATGAGAACATTCCAGACCAGTCTGATGTGAGAAGCGGGGAAAAGCTTATTACTGGTTCCAAAAAAGGATCTTGCAGGGATGATTACACTATACTGCGCCGACCAGTTCTGATCACTCTGCGGGCGTAAAGGGCTGAATTCGCCAAACCAATAGGGGAGGCGAGGGTTTCTCGGTCGGACGATAGCCTCAACCTGAATCCATAAGGAGGGTGTGGTCTCGGAATTCTTGAAGCTTAGTGGCAAACGATCCCCTACCTGCAAGGTGTAGGCAGTGGCCATGGCTTCCGAGATTGCTGCTGGCACGACGCCATCTCCTGGAGATTCTCCCGATGGCCAATTACCACTAATAAACTCCACCTGATCTTGTATGCCTTCGTAGAAGTTCAAGTTGACACGTTGGTCAGTGACCAGCTGTTCGTTCAACCAGGGAAAAGTCCAATTTGACCCGGCAGAACTGATGACCTGGTGGACATATGGCCCTAGTTGTTCGGCGACCATCATGCGAATTTGAGTGTCCACCTCCTGGAAGGCTCCTACCTCAGGTATAGTGTAGGTCGTCAAGCGAATATTACCGTCCAACGGATCGGCATTACGCAGTTTGTAAGCCATGGCGAAGTCCATGATCGTATCTACGAGCATGGGACCGCTGGCAAGCAGGGCAGTGGCAATGATCACTCCCAAGATGAGAGGGAGCAATACTTGCCAGTGTCGGTGGGAGCGGTGCAGGATAAACGCAAGTAAATTCATGGAGCAGGAAAGCTGTAAGCGGTGCGCGAATTAGGGAGGCAGCAGAGCTCGGCTGCGTTTTAACAACACATCTACACCTCTAGTATGACGGTGTTCGATCGACCAGATTCGAAGTCGCTGAAGTAGTCCATTGGTAAGACATAACTTCGTTTACCCAGTTTACCAAAAAGATTTAAAGATTTTATAAAGATCAGGGCTGATGCAAATGAAGGATTTGCTGCCCATTTTTCAAGAGCCTGGCACAATCGTCCTGTGTGGCGGCGAACAGCCTTCAGCCCGCCCTTTGGCGGGCTTTGTGTCTTTCTCGCTGCGACTTCAGTCGCCGGTCAAACCGGACCACAGATCCCTCATTGGTAATGATTCTGGCAGCAGATAGAAAAAAACCAGGTGGTCGAAAGATAAGACCACTCTGGCTCTACAGCTGCCCAGGGGCTCACGAGAGTGCTATTAGGATGATGGAAGCATCAGTGAAAGGTGGCAGGCTTTGGATGACATCCTGCCTTTAATTCACCAATGCTTCGACTGCCCAGGCCATGTCCACTTGCTCAGGGCGGGTGTATGCCATAATAGTATTTAGACTGCTATGGCCGAGAAGCATGGCGACTTTCTCCAAGCTTACTTCCTGATCGATCAAGTTCTTAGCAAATGTGTGGCGTAGCGTAAAAGGGGTGACTTCCAAACAGGCTCTGCGACCCAATTTGGCTAAAAGACGCTGGACGAGCAAGGGGCTGGCAGCTTCGCTGTGTTTGCCGACGAAAACGGCTGGCGTGTCGACCTGCGGCCGGGCGTTCAGCCAATCTTTTAACGCCCGGCGGGTATCTCGATTGAGGGGTACACTGCGAGGGTGGCCCTGTCTGTTAGGTCGTATGCATACCATGCCCCGGTTGGCATTTATTTCAATATCACTCAGCTCTAGGGCACACAATTCACTCACCCGCAGTCCGGTATGCATCAATACATAAACAATGGCGCGGTCTCGCACGGCCTGGCGCTTGGCAGCTTCGGTACGGGCATCAAGCAGCCGCTCGTCAACCTGCGCTATAAGGGTGGTTTGTTCATCTGGTTGCAAAAACCTGGGGGGGGCCTTCTGATCTTCGAGGCCTTTGACGCCGAAAAGAGGATCTCGATCAGCCAGACCTGTCCCGAGCGCCCAGGCTGTATAGGCCCTTAGGGCAGCCAATCTACGATTGATCGTAGAGGCGGCTGCTTTCTTACCTTCTTTTAGGTGATGGATGTAGCAGTGTACGTCTTCTGGTAACAGCCTATCTGGAGTGAGTGCCCTCTTGTTGGTATGCTCATACCAACGTTTAAAGAGAGATACGTCGCTCAAATAGCTGTTTATGGTGTGTATTGAGCGATCTTGCGATAGCAGATAATCCTTCAATTCATGGAAATCGCTCATGTCTGGGAATCCTGAAGTATTGCCATCAGTTTTTGACGGGCATCTTCGAGGTTGATGCCTTCACAGGCCGACCATTCCGTCAAGAGGCGGTCCAAGAAATGGTTAAAGGCGCGTTCCTCGGATTCGTTAAGTCTTGCATGCGATTGCCTGGCTGATAGATCTCGGATGAGGCGGGCGATAGTATGCAAGTCACCATCAGCCATGACGGCTTTGATGTGATCCTTGCGAACAGTGTAATCTGCGTCCATCTCTTGAGGTTCCTGCCTCAGGATTCGACAAGCCTCCATAATTTCTTTGGGGGTCGAGAGAGGGCGGACGCGATCATTGTCCGCCATGCCTACTGGAACCCAGAATACACTGTCTTTGGTGATTACTTTGTAGTAATCTACGGTCTTTCCATCAAGGCACTTCGATTCAATATCTCTGATTTGCCCTACACCATGGTAAAGGTGTACAATCCAATCCCCTTTGGAATAAACTTGATCATTCTTATTCATCTAACACTCCTCAAGAGAACTTCAGACATTCTAAATTTCGAGAACTCCAGGCCTGATATCGCATCCATCGAACATAGCGGACTAGTGACCGCGCAGGTTAGCTTCGCTCTAGCTTTTCCTGGCAATTTATACACAAAGTAGCTTGCGGCATGGCTTGCAAACGGGCTGGTAAGATGGGTTCTCCGCAATTCTCGCAGTTTCCATAGGTACCTTCGTCTAGACGGATGAGAGCCTCTCGCACTTGTTCTAACTGGTTTTCCAGGCTGGCGAACATGGCTGACCTGCGCTGACGCATGTCGTATGACTGGGCGAGGTCGCTGCGGTCAGGATTGGTGGCGAAACCTTGCAGATTTTCTTTCTCTTCGTCAATATGCTCTAGAAGGACCTTTTCTTGTTGCTGTAATTGCCAGCGAATCTCTTCCAATTCGAGTGGATCATCCATATCACCAATCACCTCCTTCATCATGCTTGAATAATCAATTAGTCGCTGCCCACAACCGCGTTGGCTGCCTTAATAAGGTGGGGAAGTTTTTCAAGCCAAGCGCGTGCGCTTTGGATGGATTCCAAACGGCAATCAGCCTGCGATTCACGCGGTTGAGCTGCAACCAGGATGGCGATTCCACCATGCTGTTTAATTACGCTAAAAGCGCTTTCATCCTTGTCATCATCACCGAGGTAAAGAGGGAGGGCTTCCTGCCAGGCGTAGCGATCCAGGATGTATTTGACGGTTTGACCTTTATCGGCGATTTTGGGGCCAACCTCCAAGAATTTATGCCCCCCCAATAGGCGAAAATCTTTTTTCTCAATTGCTCTGGCGGCTGCCAGTTTGGCAGCCTCGAGAACCTGATCGGATTCAGACTCGTCCGCAAAACGCGCATGCAAAGCTAAAGACCAACCCTTATCCTCCAGGTAGAAACCCTGGCGGTCAGCAATAAGACCCTGCCAGACGGGTTTGATCATCTCAAGAATGGGCCGGATGGTCTGGTAATCCAACCGCTCGAGATATTTCCCTTCCGGCGTAAATAGTTCGATACCGTAGGTGCCTGCCAAGAGCATGCCCGGTACCGGGATTAATTCCTTGACTTGGCTCAACCTGCGACCGCTGATCACGCTAAGGCGCATATATGGAGATTTGACCAATCCAGAGAGCAGATCTACCACCCGCTGGTCTGGCTGGACGTGGTCAGGGGTGGGCGCAAATTCAGCCAGGGTACCGTCATAATCCAGGAACAGCCATAGGCGCGGGCTCTCAGTAAGGCGTTTAGTGATCGATTCAGGGCAGGGCAATTCAGGGCTCCATTTTCTTCAGGGATTAATATGGCTTTGGTCAGCTTGCAGAGCGTGATTAGTCATAAGGATCTTTTTGGGTTCCTGGCATCACGGTCCGGAGATTTCACTTGTACAGCAATGGTTCGAGTTGATCTTGAAAGATAGCGCCCCAGGTATATTTCTGGCGTACGCGGCGCTTCAGGCGGTAAACTGGGCTGTTCTCAGCAATTTTGAGAACCAATTCAGCTACTTTATCAGGATCATCGTCAGAATTGAATAGGGTGATATCCTGTTCACCAATCTCCTCTGCAGCAGGAACGTTAGTGGATACGACCGGGATGCCAGCGAGACCGGCTTCCAGCACCGGCATGCCAAAACCCTCCCGGTAGCTGGGCATGAACATTACATCGCTGAGGCGAAATAGATCGCCAACCACACGGGCGTTTATGTAGTACGGTTGGTCTGGTTCGGGGCCAGATTCGAAAACAAAACCCATCTCAGATCTAATATCCAGCTCTTGGCAGAGACCCTGTAAGGCATGAAAATAATCCATACTCTCGATATCGTGGGGATCGGGGGGGCCGGTGAGGATAAGTTTTGGTCGGCAACCACGGTTACGGATGGCCACCAGCACCCGCAGGGCAAATTCGATATTTTTGGCCTGGGTAATGCGCACCGGCATGAGCAGGATTAAATCGCTTTTCGATATCTCTAGACGATTGGCCAGGTCCCAGCCTTCAGCAGACAACCCCAACAAGCTCTGGGGATCCACACCATTGTAGATCACCTGGATGCGTTCGAGATCACAGCTCAAGAGCTTGGCCAGAGTGCCCTGCCTGCGGAGAGATACTGTCACGTAAGTGACTTCGGACCGGTAGGTCTGTAGAAGGTCCCACGGATAACCCGGAAAGACCTTCGAATGGGAATGTGGGCTGGTCCAGGTGAAATCGTGGCACCAGGCGATACAATTCTTGATAGCGCCCTCGTCCAGCAGCCAATACAGAGCTGCCGTGAGGGGCAGGTTGAAGTGTTTGGTAAATATGTTGTGGAGGATGATGGTGTCATGGCGTTTTATCACCGGCCTCAATGAGGCGACCAGCTGAGCAACCATATCTTCAAAACCGGTGGGCAGGCGTCCCTTTTCTAGAACCGAGCTGACCTGAAGGATTTCTCGGTGCTGTGAGTCCATTTCTGGGATCAAGACTAGGTCAGCGCCTGGCGAAAGGCTTTCTTGGTCGCCCCGGCCTGCCACCACGGTCACGGGATAGCCTTCATTTTCGAATGCATTTACGTGGGCGGCAATGACCGCTTCAACCCCTCCAACAATCGGAGGAGCAGAATAATGCAAGATGGCGGTAGCAGGTCGTTTTACAGGCATCCCTACAAATCCAGTTCAGAAACGGTATCTAGCTGGCGGCAAAGCCAATCATTGATGTCATCCCGTTCGATGAGCATACGCAATCGAGAGGCACGCTCGTGTCGTGCTTCTTTAGGCATCACGAGGGCCTGGTGTAAAGCCTCGGCGGTGGCATAAACGTCACATGGTGAAATGATGGTGGCGCCAGACTCCAGTTGCTGGCGGGCACCGGCGCGTTCGGAGAGAATAAGTACGCCATCCCGTTGGTTGACAATCGGACCTTCTTTGGCAATCAGGTTCATACCGTCGGCGATGGCATTGACCAGCAGAACGTCATAGAGTTGTAAGGCTGCCACTGCCCGGGGGTAATTCTCACTGGTCCGGATCCGGATTGGTTCCCATTCGCTGTCACCATGTATGGCGTTGACCCGCCCTGCCGCTGCTAGGAGTTCGTCCAGGTATTCCTGGTACTCGCTGACATCCATACGGGATGGAACTAAGAGGGCTTGGAAACTGACTTTACCCCGGTGTTCGGGGTAGAGATCCAACATCTCCTCGAAAGCCTGGAAACCACGGATGATGTTCTTACTGGGCTCAATACGATCGATTCGCAGGACAAGTTGCATATCTCCAATCTCATCCTGGATTTCGGAGCGGTGCTCGGCGACTTCGTGGGAAGCAGCCATATCTCGCAGGGATTGTACATCAATGGATATCGGGTAGTCTCGCACGTGTGTGGCGTGGTTGCGGTACCAGATACGACCTCGTTTGAAGTTCGCATCGGCGGATGGCAGGTAACTTTCGCAGGTGCGGATGAAGTTTAGGCTATCTTCGCGGGTTTGAAAGCCGAGGATGTCTACTGCGCACAGACTATCTACGATGGCCTGCCGCATGGTTGGCGGGAGAATACCCCAGTATTCCGGCCCGGGCCAGGGTATGTGTACGAAGTGAGTGATGGTAGGACGTTCTCGCCGGCGCAGTTGCCTTGACAGGAAACGGGGTACCAGATAGAGGTGGTAATCTTGCACCATCACCAAAGAGCGGTGGGAAACACCCCGCGTAATCGCCACAATACCATCGGCAAAGAGCTGATTGACAGCCACATAGCCGTTTTCCCAAGCATTCCAGGTCGCCCGATTAATTACCGGAGCGCGGGGCACATCCCACATGGAATGCTGTAAGAACCACAGCAAAGGGTTGGCGATTACGTTGTAATAACCTTCATACGCCTCGGGTTCAGGCGAGAGAAATTTCACTTTAATGGTATTGCCATCATCACCCAGTGGAATATCGCCCTCATCCCAGAGGCTGTCTTGCTCGGTTTGGGCGGACGCGATCCAGCTGGCATCGAGCTGGCGGGCAAGACCGGTCAGCGCCGTGACCAGACCGCCACTGCCGCGTTGATATTGCAACACCCCATTTTCGTCTTCTTCGAAGGTTACCGGACCTCGATTGGAGGCAATGATGAGTTTGCGCTCAGAATTTGCAATCTCATCTAGACAATCTGACATGAATTTCTCTTCCCCAGGAACGCAGGTGCTCTTGGATAGAATCTACTCGATCCTTACTGGCTAGCATGTTCACGACTAGCCCGGATGGCCAGATCGATGAAGATGGCGGCGGTCCAGCCGAACGTGTCAGATGCTTTGGCTGGTGGGTCACCGGTTGTCGCATTATAAAATTCGAAAATGCTGGGCTGAGCCATAATCAGGTGCAGCGTTTTAGACATCAACTCTTGAGCCAGGTCATTGCGGCCGATCTGGTAAAGGGCTTCGATAAAGAAGTAATTTATATTGACCCATACCGGGCCGCGCCACATCCTGTTTGGCTCGAAATGAGGGTCGTTGCGGGCCACGGTAGGGATGACATAATCTCCCCAAAACTCATCAGGGTCCATCAGATGGGCGATCAGTCGGTCGCGAATCCTCTCTGGTAACTGACCGGTCCATAAGGGGAAGAGGTTAAAAGGGGTGATCACAGGGATAGGTTGGTCTTCGTGTAAAGCCCGAAAAATCCCTGCATCTTCATCCCAAAAAATTTCGATCATGCGGCGAACGATGGCAGCAGCCCGCCGTCGCCACATGGCGCCCTCGACTTCCATCCCTAATTTCTCGGCGATCACAGCCAAAGAACCCATTTGTACACACAAATAGGTGTTCAAGTCGGGAGATTCAACCGGCATACCGTAATCCCATAAAGGGTTGTCATCTAAGCCAGACGAGTAAGGATGGTTGTACTGTGCCAAGCCATTGGCGTTGTCATCGTTCATACTGAACCACCAGGCGTTCCAGCGAACCAGCGGCACATATATCTCTTGCAAGAAATTCAGATCGGGATCGGTCTCATCTAATTTAAGGGCAGCCCAGGCTAAAATTGGAGGTTTAGTGACTTCAGCCCTGATGGGATGCTCAATCTCGGCCACGACGCCCTCATCGTAGATGGCGTCTGGCAACATGCCGTCAGGAAGCTGGCATGCCAGCATCGCACGAATTTGGTTTCGAGCCAGTTCAGCGTCAACATGCCGGTATGCAAGTGTGTGCATAGCGCTATCCCACAGCCATAAACCTACGTAGCTGACTTTGGAGGGCATCATGGCTTCGTGGACGATCCGGCCTTGGGGACTGATCAGATTATTCGCCATGATCCACCAGGCGTACGCATAGGTATCGCGATAGGGTTCATCCACTTCGGGAGCCCGGTTGAACCAGTTCGACCAGCGTGTTTCGGCGGCAGTCGCACACACTGAGAATGCCGAAGCATCGTTATGCAAGTCCAATTGTTCACCGATAGATATGGTGATGGCGCAGTCGTCGCAAGCTTTTACAATAAATTCAACTGTATAACCCCCCTCCTCAGGCTTGATCTGATTGCTGAGCGATTCGCTGTTGCTTGAATAAGCTAGGTTCCGAACGGCTTTAAATACACCGCCATGCTGCATTTCCTGCCAAAATTGCGGTGATACGTGAAAGCGCAATCCCGCGTTAATGTCGGGGGGTAATCCGAACACTAGGGTGCGCTTGTCATGGAAGACCAATCCGAAGTCTCCCAAACGGGTCTTAAAGTATATGATGTGGGGAAAAGTAACCACTTCAAACTCAAGGGCTTGTCCATTTTCGTCGACTATGCACAGGTTGCGAATGAATGGAGGGCGGCGCAGATAAGCTTCGATATTAGCCTCAAGACCGGTCAGCCGTTCAGCCAACTTGACATATAGACGGCTCTTAGAGGATTCCTGATATACCAGCAAGCGAGAACCCCGGTCACTGAACGGCACCCGGGTGATGTCGATCCGGTTTTTCAGGATTTTCAATGCTGGTGAGGTTAATTGATCGGTCATCGGCAAAAATACCAAGTAAATTAATATTCAGGACAAATTCACCAGTGCGAGAAGCTCTTGCACAGTTGGTTCTCTGATCCGTTTCATTGTTGGTTACTTGAAGGTGACTGCAGTTAGAGCTTTTTCCCCCAGCAGTAATCTTCTGGCTGGTACCCGAAAACGGGATAAAGCCGCGCGTTATAACATAGGCAATTTACTACTTTAGTAGCAGTTTAAACAACTCTCAAGAGTCTTTGATGGCTGAGATGGACGGCGGGTAATTTGGTATCAGAGATAATTCAAGGAACTATTCTTCATGATTAATTGTACCATAATTTGAAGCATAATCTCGTTTATACTTCAAATTTTTATGTGAGACGATTCTCGAGATGGGTAGTTTTATCAACCCCGCTGTAAGGATTCGACCCTGTATAAAGGGATTCCCCCACGTCCTTATATTATGGAGTTTATAGGTGTGGGGGGTAAAAGGTATAGAGAAAAGCGCCTAAATAACATCTTTAAGGTGAAACGGAAAAGGGTATCGAGGCAGCTTCGAGATTGGCCCCAGTAACGGTTTTGGCAAGAACGATCCACTTTTCGTTCGGTTGGGCAGTGCTTGGGATGGTGATCTGAGCGTAAAAAGTACCATTAATATCTGTCAGAGCTGTATCGACGATCTCGAGATCAGATTCGTTCCTTCCTAGATAAATTTCGACACTGACATAGCCAGGAAAACCCATCGCGACAACATCGAGCTTCGTTCCTGCAGGGCCATCCTGAGGCCAGATGGTTATCACAGGTTGTTTGGGTTGGGTGACTCTGACGACGGTGAATTCATTAGAGGTGGCCTCGATCTTGGCTCCTTTGGAGGTTTGTACAACCACTTCCCAGCGTTCGTTGAATTTTGCAGTTTTAGGAATGAGCGCTTGAGTTGTAAGGGTGCCGTTTGAGCTGGTCCGAAATGTACCGATTACCAGTGGCGGTGAAGAACGCTTTCCAAGAGTAACATCAAGCAGAGTATTGGAGGGAAAACCAGTGACTTCTACTAGAATCTGGGTACCAGAAAGGCCGCGTTCAGGGGTGATAGATACTACGGGAATCAGTCCTGGAATGACCAATCGCTCGCCGACGGAAATGGAATTGCGATTGCTGAGGGCGGGGTTGGCAGTCAGGATAGCGGCAACCGAGGTGCCGAAGCGTGTGGCAATTTCCCCCAGCATATCTCCTGGCTGGACGATGTAAGTGGTAGGAACACCCACACCGATGGTCTTGATCACCGAGAAGAGGTTTGAATTTGCCTTGATCACGGGGCTTTGGAGTGTCAGAGCGGATACCAGCCAGTGCTGGTCAGGCAGAGCATCATGGGGGATGATGACTTGAGTCTCTAAGCCTCCGTTCGCACTGCTGGATAAAGTGTTGACGATATTTTCAGCGGAACCCTGTTGCCCAACGCCGACCTCAATGCGAGAATTTACTGGGAAGTCAGTGATCACCACCTGAACCTCAGTTCCCGCTGGGCCACATGAAGGAGAGATAGCGACAGCTGGCTGACCGGGTTGCTTACCCGGAATGTTCAACCTTTGACCCACATAAATCAGGCTGGGATTGGTTATTCCGGGATTCTCAGCTAATATGGCCGAGATGGATTTATCAAATTGAACCGCGATAGAGCGCAGGGTGTCTCCCGGTTGGACGATATAGGTGGTAGCTGCGCCTGTATCGAGAGATCCAGTTACATAAAATAAGTTAGAGCTCTCTTCAATACGGGCACTGCTGGCCTGCGACTGAGCCACCACTGCCCAGGCTTCTTTCTCTTTAGCTGATTCCGGTATGGTAATTGAGGTCTTCCAGCCGCCTTGGGAATCCGTGCGAATCTTCTCGAAATCATTGGGGGTTTGATCGATTCGGCTTGCACCGATTTCAACGATCAAATCGGGTGGAAAGCCTTGCAACATAGCCAACAATTCCGTACCTGGAGGTCCGCAAATAGGCGAGATGGTCACCCTAGGGGAGGGTTGTTCTTGGGGAGATGGGATTGACAGAGTCATACCAATTAACAGACGATTGGGATCGGATATTTGAGGGTTGGCTTCTAGAAGGTTGGCAACCGTGATTTCACATAAGAGGGCGATTTCACCGACCGTGTCGCCAGGAAGAACCACATACGAGCTTCCGCATGGACCCTGGGCTGTCACAGTTTGCGCAGGAATCGCGATGACTAGCAAACAAATAATGGTGATTAATACTCTTTGGAATTTCATAACCTGCGTGACCTTATCCCAAACCCCTGCTCCTGGGAATTTGCCTGCCTCAATCTACGACGCGGGCCGATGTAACCTTGTATGAAGCTCGCCAGGCTTTAATTGTAACCGTAAATCATGCCCTAATGGTTAAGGCTGAATTGGAATGGAGGTCTACCAGACCTCCAAAAGATGATCACCGGAGTCAATTAAAGAGGATGGGATGAAAACCTGCAGGAAGGTGGCCTGGATCTATTGGGGAAGGATTGGTACGATAAATACTGGCGTCTGAGTGTTTTGTACCACTCTCTGGGTGACACTACCCACCATAAACAATTCCAAGCCACCACGACCATGAGAAGTCATCATAATCAGATCTGCGTCTTGTTTTTTTCCAATTGATAGGATGGTGCGTGCTGGAATGGAACCGGTGACGATTATGCGAACCTTTATCCCCTCGGCGCGTAAAGACCGGGCTACGGCCTGCAGAAACTTACGCATGTTAGTATCGGCTTTTATTCTCAAGGTGTCGACGATTTCAGCGGCGGCACGGTAATCTTTCATGCGCGGTACCGCAGGAACAGAAATCAAGACCAGTTCGCTCCTAAAAGCTTGGGCAAGGGCGCGAGCGTATGGCAGGACCCGTTCAGAGTAAATCGACCCATCTAGGGCTACCAGTATGCGTTTCACCCCAGGGGTTTTTGGTGTTTGCTGATCGATTGCTTTTACTAACAAGACCGGTTTATTGATACGTTGCACCAGTTTGCTTGAAACCCCTCCGCTGAGCCAATGAGGCACGCCCGACTTTCCTCTAGTGGTAGTGATGACCAAATCGACGCTCTCGTCGGCTACATAGGCCTCAGCTGCCTCTACGGTGGAACCGGCGCAAACCATATGATCTGCGACTAGACCCGAGGATTGTAGCTCCTCAACCAGGCTTTGTAAGTATGCCTGGCGTTCTACCTGGATTTCTTTGTATTTCTCGGTTTCGACCTGATATTCATTCTCGATAGCGGAAAATAAAGTTAAACGAGCGGAGGTGGCCTGGGCGATAGCTTTTGCCAGCGGTATTGCTTGGGCAGCAAAAGATGAGCCATCCAGCAGCACCACAATGCGTTGAATCGCTACCTTCATCTCCCGCCAGTTGCTCTGTTCGATCGGTTCTGGCTGCCAGGTGATTTCAGCAGGCGCTTCTCCCCCGTTGCCTGCGACGAACTCCGGGGTGGGATATTGACCGAAACCGAAGCCAGCTAGTTGGGCCGCATCCAGCTGTCCAAGGTAATCGGCTTCCTGGGTGGGTTCTCCGAGGCGGTTTCGGAAATAGGAAAAGGTGACGTAAAGGAAGGGGATGAAGAGCAGATAGGTCCAGGCGCCGTCCAGAAAACGTTCACCGAATATGATCCCGGTCGCAGCGCTGGTCAGCAGCGCTGCCAGACAAGTGCCACCGATCAGAACCAGACTGGTGAAAGAAAAGCGGGAGCGCGCCTGGCGTATCAGACGCTTAGTAACTGCCCATCCGGTCATGCTCAAAAGGATGAACACCCCGGCGGCGTATATCGCCAGGTAAGTATCTTCTTGAGTGCCGAAAAAGAAAAAGCACAAGCTGACGATAAAGACCTCGATCCAAACCGGTTTATCCGCAACCTCAAAGATATTTCGTTGGCCTAGCCAGTAAGGCACGTAATGACGCTGGTATAGCCCTAAGGACAGGTTTTGCAATCCTTGAGCACTGGCAGCGGAGGCTGACATCAATACCGCGATCCCCACGATGGTGCCAAAATAGGGTAGCGGATCAGGCAAAAGACGATCCATGGTTTGTGTGAAGACGGAAACCTCTGCTAAAGATGGATTGGATAGTTGGTGAATAGCCGGGCCAACAATGAGCATGGTGATGGCAGTGGTGCCCATTATGATCAACAAGCTATTGAACGCTTTTTTGCTTTTTTCTTCAGGCTTGCCTTCGTAAGCAGCAACTAGGTTGGCGAATACCTCGATGCCAGTCATGACTGCGAGAATACGGGCATAACCGCTCAATGTAAAGTTGAGATTTTGGGCGTTAAAGGCCAAAAGATTGAAGGATGGTAAGTGGAAGCCCATTTTCGAGACGGTCGCAATGATCATGATCCATAAGAGTACTAAAACGCCACCTGTGGCCGGACCAAAGGTACGCGCCGCCATCTTAGGACCCCGGTTGACCAGCCAACCGGTGAATACACTTAGGCCAATGGCAACCAGGGTGCGGTACTGGATCCATAGGATCTTGTCATTCAGGGCTGGGATACGATCAGCAATAAAGGTTACCATGGCAGCCATACTCACCAGAAAGGTCAGGGTGTACTCGATAAAGGTAATGGCGGCGTTCACCTTGACTGCCCAACCCCCAAACTCATCTTCACTCAAACCACTGCCGCCGCTGCCATCGGTCACCCACTGC
>Ga0315551_10000199_pt1 | contig 47536 bp, 44 predicted proteins | sample SalMarSW160290MG_FD_203678 | JGI IMG/M metagenome (GOLD analysis project Ga0315551, IMG submission 203678) | Salt marsh sediment microbial communities from the Plum Island Ecosystem LTER, Massachusetts, United States - Salt Marsh Sediment SW1602-90 ...
AGAGCAGCCCACGGTGTTGATCGAACAGGCCGACAAATACAAAACCGGCTCGATTGACCTCGGAGTTGATATTCCGCTAAAGACCGGGGCAACGGTGAGATTCGACGTAGCCGATGAGCGCATCAAGAGGATTTTCAAGGTTACTGACGCCAACGGCGTCACTACGAACGAAGATATAGTAAGCTACACCCCGTCAGCCACACTTTCGATAAGTCAGCCGTTGTTGCGCGGCGCGGGCAAACGTGTGAATACCTATTCTATACGCATCCTGGAATACCGCCGGCAGATTACGGAGGCGTTAACAAAATTAGAGGTAATACGGGTATTGGCCAACGCCGACAGGGGATACTGGCGGCTATATGCGGCGAGAAAGGAGCTTGAGGTTCGTCAGCAGGAATACGAGTCTGCGCAGGCGCAATTGGAGCAGACGCGGCGGATGGTGAAATCGGGGGAAAAGGCGCAGGTAGAGGAGATTCGGTCGGAGGCAGGGGTTGCGGAACGCTTAGACGGAATCATCAGGGCCGAAAACGAGCTGCGAAACAGAGAGAGGGAGCTAAAGCAGATGCTGAACGAGGCGGGGCTTGGCGTCGATACGCCGGCGGTAGTGGTGCCGAAGACCGAGCCGGACCCCGTTCGATATGACATAGACAAGTCCCGACTAGTATCGACGGCAATGGAAAGCCGGATGGAGATGCTGGAACTGGAGCTGGGTCTTGCACAGGATTCGAGCACGATAAAGTATTACGAGAACCAGACGCTGCCGTTAGCAGCACTGGACTATTCATATAATACCAACGGCATTGGGGCCACGAGGAATGACGCATACGATATAATGTATGACAGGAATTTTGAAAGCCATATAGTTGGGCTGCAACTGATAGTTCCGTTAGGCAATGAGGCGGCGAAGAGTCGGCTTTTTGAATCGCAATATCGCAAGAGGCAGCGGCTGGCTGGCAAAGAAAATCGTCAGATACTGATAGAGATGGAGGTTCTCGCTGCAATAGACCAGTTGGAGGCGAACTGGCAGAGTATTTTAGCGGGCAGACAGAATGCGATACTTGCCGGCCGGCTATACGAGGCGGAAAAGAGGCAGTTTGCCCTTGGGCTTCGCACGGCGACTGACGTGCTGGATGCACAGGCCAAATTCACGAATGCCCAAAGTGCCGAGATCCGGGCGCTGACGGAATACCAGATAGCTCAGGTTGACCTGGCATATGCAACCGGGATGATTTTAGGTGCGGCGAAGGTAAGCTGGGGGCCGATTGTGCCGGATGTGAGCAAAGCGGTGATGGAGTAAATGCGGCAGGCAGGAATTTTCAGCAGAATAAATGGGAGATTGGTAATGCCTTGCCAGGCAAGGAGTTAAGAAACGATAAAATTCTTAAAAAAACCCAAAAACCCCTTGCAAAAAACCGACGGATAAGTGTATAATTAACAATGAAAAGTTAATAGTTCTTTTCTTCCACATATTTTGGTTTCCGTGGGGCAGTGGAATCGAATAAGTGTGTAATATTTTTACCACTGTCTCACAAAAGCCGGGGTCAGAAATGACCCCGGCTTTTTATTTTGGCTCCAGCCGGCATAGGGGGTAAGCAGTTTATCGTAGGCGCAGGCGGCAAAACAGGCAGATACAAAATGGGTATGCAAACAAGACCGGCAGCAGGAAAACCAGAAAGGGATTTTAGCGAGGTGCTCCTGCACTTATGTGCGCGGCAAGGAGGATATGCCTTAGCCGGTCAATGTTGAGCTTGTCGAGATAATCCTCGGTGAAATCCAGCTTGAAACGACCGCGAAAGTCCCTTATACGCCTCTTAAGCTCAACCCTGTCGAGGGCTGCAATTGAGCTTGCGGTCTGCTCGAAGAATTGTTTCGAATCCATATAATCACCCTTATTACTACGACGACACCCTGCATTTGGGTCAACACTATCGGTATCGGCCCAGCGAAGGGGGCTCTTCTCTAAAGTTAAGCAGGAAGGATGCGAATCGGCCCGCAGTTGCAAAAAATTAGTATGCGATTTGAGGTATGGTCTGATAAGTTTTAGGTATGGATACCGAAGAGCTTGATTACGACCTGCCGGAAGAGCTGATTGCCCAGCAGCCGGCAGCCGGCCGAAGTGAATCGCGACTGCTTGTCCTCGAACGTCAAAGTGGGCACATAACCGACAGTCAATTTGCGGAAATCGGAAAGTATCTGCACACGGGCGACTGTCTTGTGCTCAACGACACTAAGGTATTGCCCGCAAGGTTTTATGCGAGAAGGAATACGGGTGCCAAGCTGGAGGGATTGTTCCTGGAAAGGAAAGACAATGGCGTATGGGAGGTGATGCTTAAGGGACTTGGCAAGGTCAAAGCAGGAGAGCAAATTCTTCTTAAGGGTACCAGGGGAGACGACTTCTGTTTTGCGGAGGTGGTTGAGAAAAAAGACGACGGCAAGTGCCTGCTGAAGGTCGAAGAGGAAGGGTCTGCTGAGGAGGTACTGGAGAAAATCGGCTTTGCCCCCCTGCCGCCTTATATCAAGCATGATACGGATTTGAAACAGGCGGCACAAGACAGGCAAAGATACCAGACGGTCTATGCGAAACAGCCGGGCGCGGTGGCTGCGCCTACGGCGGGACTGCACTTCACGAAAGAATTGATAAACGAACTTAAGGAACGGGGTGTAGGATTTGCATATATCACGCTTCACGTCGGTGAGGGAACATTCAAGCCGGTGACGGCGGAGACCTTGGAACAGCACAAGATGCACGCAGAATGTTTCAGTATCGACGATAAAAACGCAGACATAATAAACAACGCGAAGAAACAGGGTGGCAGGATAATCGCGGTGGGGTCGACATCGGTGCGAACGCTCGAGGCGGTGTTGAAGGATTCGAGGATATCGGCGACTAACGGACAGACGGAATTATTCATTATTCCGGGATACAGGTTCAGGATAGTCGATGCGATGGTGACGAATTTTCATCTGCCCAAATCGACGCTGCTCGCACTTGTCGGGGCGTTTGCGGGGCTGGATACGATATTGGCCGCGTACAGGCACGCCGTTAAAGAGCGATACCGGTTTTACTCGTATGGCGATGCGATGCTGATAGTTTGACATCCGGGCCTGATGAGGATATATTCAGGCAGGCAAAACTGCAAATAACGGATTATTGCATGAGAAGGAGTATCAAAAATGAGCAGGAGAATACTAACAGTATTGATTTTAACGGCGGTCGTGATATGTGCCTGCGACCGGAAAACAGCAAGAGCAGAGAAACAGGATAATAAGGAGCACAACAAGATGAACGTTAAGGTGGAAGAATTCGGAAAGATGCCTGACGGCAAGACTGTTGATATGGTAACTATGAGCAACAGCAAAGGCCTTACGGCGAAAATCATCACCTACGGCGGAATTATAACCTCCTTCGAGGCACCGGACCGCAATGGAAAACCTGCTGATATCGTGCTTGGATTCGACAATCTCCAGGGATACCTCAAGGGTCATCCATATTTCGGCGCAATCATCGGGCGATACGGAAACCGTATCGGCAAGGCCAAATTCACACTGGACGGCACGGAATATAAGCTGGCCAAAAGCGACGGAGAAAATACCCTGCACGGCGGAGAAAAAGGATTTGACAAGGTCGTGTGGAAAATTGAAAAAGCCCAGGTAGAGGACGGCAACGCAGTCCTTAAGCTAAGCTACACGAGCAAGGATGGAGAACAGGGATTCCCAGGGAACTTGAAGTGCGTCGTTACCTATACGCTTACGGCGGATAACAAGCTTAAGATGCACTATGAGGCAACAACGGATAAGCCGACGGTTGTGAATATGACCAATCACGCCTACTGGAACCTGGCAGGGCAGGATAACGGCGACGTTCTCGGGCACGAGGTTATGCTCAACGCGGATAAAATGACGGCGGTTGATGAAGGCCTGATTCCGACCGGCGAGATGATGGACGTGAACGGAACGCCTTTTGATTTCACAAAGCCGATGAAAATCGGGTCTCGGATAAAGCAAATCGACATAGGCGGCTACGACCATAACTACGTGCTTAACGGCAAAAGCGGCGAAATGAAACTTGCGGCGAAGGTGTATGAGCCGACAAGCGGACGTATAATGGAGATAGAGACAACCGAGCCGGGTGTGCAGTTTTATACAGGTAATTTTCTGGACGGCACGCTGAAGGGCAAGGGCGGCAAGGTGTATAACAAACACGCGGCTTTTTGCCTTGAGACGCAACATTTTCCGGATTCGCCAAACCACGACAACTTCCCGTCAACAGTTTTACGGCCGGGCGAAAAATATGAGACGGTTACGGTGCATACGTTCTCGACGAAATAAATGCAAGCAACTTAAGCAAGATAGAGTTTGTCGCCGGATTTGATTTGCGGTATTCGGTCGCGTTTTTCAACAAGCTCATCAGCTGAGAGTGCAAATCCCGGTGCAATCTCGATAACACAATCGGGGCAACCATCGGGCTTTCGCGGCACAGCCACACCCGCTGATTCAAGCCAGTCGGCTGCTCGGTCAATCATCATCTGCCTTGTCGTTTCGACACTGTCAACGCCTGTGGCGTTTTTGGTGGGGGCGAATTCCTCGCTGCGGATGGTATTGAGGACAATCGACTTCGAGGCCAGCGGCAGCGCATCGAAAATAAAGCTTTCGAGCTTTACGCCGTTCGGCTCAGTCGGGTCGATTTGTTTCCCGGCTTCGTTGATGTGGGGAATTTTCTTTACGGCCCGGTGGAGTGGTAGTTGAAAACCGGCGGTGTTGAGCCGTTCGATAAAACTCGTGCTGATGATGTGGATGGCGATACTGCCAAGCTCGAAGGCAAGAGAGCCGTCGGGATTTTTCTTTCGGGCAAGCTCGCCGGGCAGGTCGCTGTATTCGATGACCGTAACTTTGCCGTCGACCAGACAGAAGCTGCCGAGTTTTTCAAACGGGCCTGTTTTGACGAGCGCTTTCGAGGACATTTCGGAACCGTCGAGCGCGTGCAGGCCTACAAACAGCGAATCGAAGATATTTACGAGGGGATTATCGACCTGCCAGTAGCTGATGAATTCGATACCTCGTTTCTTCATATCATCGAGAGCGCCTGATTCGTAGAGGGCCTTCAAGCTACCGCCGTGGCCGTCGGGAGAACAGGCGATTGTGTCTTTATCGGCAAGCAGTATTCTGCCGGTCAGGTCGAAGTTGGGTAATGTCCCCTGCTGGAAAATTAACACGTCGTTTTCGTCGAGGCCGTAAAACCCATTATCCCGGAAAATTCCAACGGTGGCATCATGATTAAGGGGGCTTGTCATCACATACCATGGGCAGGTAACATTGTATTTAGCGGAAGTGGCGGCGATTATTTCGGCGAAAATTTGAAAGAGGGTTTTATTTTTAACGGGGCTTATGGGGAAGTTACCCTTTGGCCCATCGAAGCCGAGGCGGGTTCCCTGTCCGCCGGCAACGACAAAGGCAGCGACTTTTCCAGCGGCGACAAGCCCCGTGCCAAGATGGCGCGCCTTGTCGTATTTTTCGCGCAGCTCAGCATCGGTAGGTTGAGCAGAATAAGCGGGAGCAGGGACAAAGTTGTCGGGCAGAGTGTGAGGGGCGGGATTCAGGACGAAACTCTCTTGCCAGCGGCCTATATGCTCGAAATCAAGCTTGTTAATCTGGGTAAAAAGCTTCTCCCGTCGGGCCGGAGCAAGCTGGTCCCAAAAGGCAATCAGATGGCCCTGATTGTGCCTTTTTAGCACGCTTATGAGGTTCCGAAACTGATTCTCGTCTATCATAAGGAATTCCCCGCGTTAAAAGGGCATATATAGGGCAGGCAGTGGGAATTATCAAGAAATTTGGGCATTTTGCCGAAAATAGGATTGACAGAATCGGCTTACAAACGTATATTGAGAATAGAGCAGGTAGGTTAAGAAAAAAGAAGCATAATAATTTGTTAGCCGTAATCATAGTTTCCTACCCAAATCATATCTGAATCTGCCTGCCGAAAAGTGATGTCGTATTTGTTAGTTCAGATACACGGCTGTTCCGAGCTAAGAAAAGGCAACCAACAGGTCCTATAAGAACTGGTTTAAAGGATTTCTGTGCCGGCCGTTTCCGAGCGAAACAATAAGGAAAATGAGATTCGCAGGGGACGACGCGAAAAATTGAGCAGGTGAAAGCAGATAGCATTCATTGTTCTGAGAGCATACCCAAACGTGCTCAGGACGGCCGGATTTGCGAATCTCGAGAGGTAAAGGAGAATAAAAATGAAAAGGAAAGGTTTTACGTTGGTGGAGCTTCTGGTCGTGATAGCAATCATAGCTCTGCTGATGGGTATTCTGATGCCGGCGCTGGCGAGGGTCAGGATGATTGCCTACCGCATGATCTGCGGGACGAACCTGTCCGGCATCGGTAAGGCGATTATGCTGTATGCAGGCGACGCCAAGGAAACGTATCCCCACCCCGGAGTTGACAACCAGACCAAATGGGCCCAAGGTGGACAAATCACCGACTGGTGCGACAAAAACTCATATGGCCCGGGGGCAGATTATAAGCACAGTGTGTACGGAGGTCGGGAAAGAAGCGAGGCAACTATCGGCTCATTGTTCTTTCTGCTGATAAAATACGAGGACCTCTCGGTCAAGCAGTTCAACTGTAAAGGGGACAGTGGAGTAAGGCAATTCAAAATGTCGGACTGGAATACCACCAATGAGTGTCCGACAGGCCAAACACCAGACATCACCAAGTGCTGGGATTTCGGTCAGAAGCCGGCGCTCTATAACAGCTACTCATACAACATGCCTTTTGTTAGATCGCTTACTTCAGGGGCTTATGTGAGCGGCCTGACTGTAAGTAGCAATGACAGCCCCGGAGTTCCACTCGCAGCAGACAGATGTCCTACGCTCGACAACAACGTAAATTACCTGGCGGGCGGCACAACCGTAGGCGGCACAGCTCTGCTCACCGACGAGCAGACACCTAACCAGTATTGGCCCAGCAATAACGAATACAAGGACCCGGACTTGGTCTATAATTCGTTCTCCCACCAGCGCGAAGGGCAGAACGTGCTGTACAACGACGGCCACGTAAACTTTGAAAAACAGGCGAACGTGGGCCTAGATGATGACAATATCTGGCAGCGGTTGCCGAATGAGACGCCTACCAAAAGAGAACGCGAGGTCGCCGGGACTTTCCCAGCCGAGCCGACAAGCCCCAGCACGTATGCAAACTACACCGAGGTGTCCCCGTTAATGCGAGGGGATGCGCTGTTAGTCACTGAGCACCAGGAGTCCGGAACTGCACCCACAGCATCAGACGGGCGGCTCAAGGAGAATATCCGACCGTTGGAGAAAGTTCTGGAAAAGATTGATAAAATTTGCGGCGTGACGTTCAACTGGAACGAGATTGGCAAGAACATTACACACAATTCTGCCGGCGCAAACAGGGAAATCGGCGTCATCGCACAGGATGTCGAAACCGTATTCCCCGAGTTAGTCGTTGTAGGCAATGATGGATACAGAAGGGTAGATTATGCAAAGATGACTGCCGTGCTGGTTGAGGCGGTTAAGGAGTTAAAAGCCGAAAACGATGCACTTAAGGCCAGAATAGAAGCTCTTGAGGCGGAAGGAAAGTAAATAGTCCGCTTTGACCTTTTGCTGTTCAGGCGGCCTTGTACCTCTGGTATAAGGCCGCTTTTATTTTAGGTGGGTAAACAACTGACGCACAGCCACTGTATAGTTTTAGGGATTTGTGTTTTGGTGGATTTTATGCTAAATTGCCGCAGTGATTTTTATGGAGCGGCAAAGTGGATAAGACATTAACATATAAAACACTTTCGGCTCACCTGGTAGATGGCCAGCTTAAGCCGGGCGGCCAGATTGGCATAAGAATCGACCAGACCCTGACGCAGGACGCGACGGGGACGACGGCGTTTCTATTGTTCGAATCTATTGGGGCCGGAAGGGTCAGGACCGATTTGTCGGTCAGCTACATCGACCATAATATGGCGCAGTTCGGCCCTGAGAACCACAACGACCATTTGTATCTCCAGACGATAGCCGCGAAAAGCGGCGTATATCATTCGCGGGCGGGCAACGGGATATGCCACCAGGTCCACTTGGAGCGGTTTGCCAAACCGGGGGCGACACTGTTGGGCAGCGACTCACACACGCCCACCGCGGGCGGAATTGGTTCGCTGGCAATCGGCGCAGGCGGGCTGGACGTGGCGGTTGCGATGGCGGGCGGGCCTTTTTTCATAAGCTGCCCGAAGGTGTTCGGTGTAAAACTATCGGGCCAATTGCCCGACTGGGTGGCGGCCAAGGACGTTATCTTTAAGCTCCTGAGCGTACTGACGACAAAGGGCAATGTCGGCTGGGTGGCGGAATACTTCGGGCCGGCTGTGGCAAAGCTCACCGTACCGCAGAGAGCAACTATTACCAATATGGGGGCGGAGCTGGGAGTAACGACGAGCATCTTCCCCAGCGATGAGCAAACTAAAAAATTTCTCGCCGCACAGAAAAGGGGAGAAGACTATCAGCCGCTCAGTGCAGATGATGGCGCTGATTATGACCGGTTAATCGAGATTGACCTGTCGCAGCTCGAACCGTTGGCGGCGTGTCCGTCGTCGCCGGACAATATAAAGCCGGTAGCACAGATAGCAGGAAAGCAATCCCGGCAGGTAATTATAGGCAGTTGCACAAATTCGAGCTATGCCGATTTGATGATGGCAGCGAAGGTGCTGAAGGGCAGGCGAATTCATCCCGCGGTGGAATTTGCAGTGGCGCCGGGCAGCAGGGAAATCCTGAATATGTTGGCTGCCAACGGTGCGCTTGCTGATATTATCTCGGCCGGGGCGAGGGTGCTCGAAAGCGCCTGCGGACCTTGCATAGGGCTTGGGCTTTCACCGGCGGACGGTGTTGTCAGCCTGCGGACTTTCAATCGCAACTTTGCCGGCAGAAGCGGGACAAAGGACGACAGGATTTACCTCGTAAGCCCCGAAACGGCTGTTGCGTCGGCACTAACGGGTGAGATTACCGACCCGCGAAAGATGGGTGAATTATTCGCAATCGAGTATCCGAAGATTGAGATGCCGGAAGAATTCATCGTTAATGACAATATGATAGAGCCGCCATTGACAAAGGCCGAGGCGGCCAAGGCAAAGGTAATACGCGGCGGGACAATCGTTGTGCCGGAACAGCCGAAACCATTGCCGAACGATTTGAAGGGGCAGGTGCTCCTGAAATGCGGGGACAAGATTACTACCGACCACATAATGCCGGCGGGAGCATTCTTGAAACTTCGCAGCAACGTGCCTGAGTATGCGAAATATGTATTCAACTGTTTCAACGAGCACGGCAAGCCCGGTTTCGCCGAGCGGGCGCTTGAATTAAAGAGCAAAGGCCGGGCGGGAATAATTGTCGCCAGCGCAAGCTATGGGCAGGGGTCGTCGAGAGAGCACGCTGCCCTTTGCCCGATGTATCTTGGCGTGCGTGCGGTGATTGCCAAAAGTATCGAGCGAATCCACAAGGCAAACCTGATAAACTTCTGCGTGGTGCCGATAGAGTTTGCTGAGCCGAAAGCATACGACAAAATCAACGAGGGCGATAAACTGCAAATCGACGGTTTGACTGAGGCGATAAAAAACAAAGACGAAGTAAAAATCGTCGAAGAAAACGGCAAATACGAATTTGTCGGCAAGCTGGTCTTGTCGAAAAGAGACCGCCGGATTCTGCTTTCGGGCGGTCTGCTGAAGCTTACTCTGGAAAGGGCTAATGGCTAAGGTAGTAAGCGTGTTCGGGACGGCAAGGGCAAGACCTGGCGATGAGAACTACACCGTAGCTGAGCTTCTCGGCAGACTGCTGGCCGAAACCGGTTTTGCGATAGCCAACGGCGGCTACGGAGGAACGATGGCCGCTGCCGCCAAAGGAGCAAGAGATATCGGCGGCGAGGTCATCGGAGTAACGTGCTCGGTGTTTGGTCGCGGGGCGGCAAACGAGTTCGTCAGCCGGGAGATTACTACCAAATCGCTCGACCAACGACTCGACACACTGATAAAGCTCGGCAGCGCGTATGTGGTATTGGCCGGCGGGACCGGGACGCTGTTAGAGCTGGCAATGGTGTGGGAGTTGAAAAACAAGGGCTTTTTAGGCGAGGATAAGCCGATTATACTCATGGGCGATTACTGGGGCCGACTGGTGGAGCTGGTGGCCGGCGACGACGAGGGCAGCGTGCGACATCTGCTGCGGGCGGCTAATCCCCGGGAAGTTGTCGAGCTGTTGAAAAGTCGTACTTGAAGGTGTGCACAGGATGACAGCGATAAGAACGACACGACTTGCACTGGCATTATTGGTGATGATTATTCTCGCCGGACCGGAGGCGCCTGCCGAGGACGGAGCCGGTGCGAATCTAATTCGGGACGATTATGTCTTTGCGGGAGTTGACGGCAGACTTGTCCAGGCAGGAGATGACAAGTGGCTGTTTGAATTCGAATCGGAGTTAACAGATGGCGTCGGTGCAGTGCAGGCGGGCGGCTCGCTGGAGCTGCTTCGCTCAGCAACGCTTGAAAAAATGATGGCGGACGCAAAGACGCGAGTTGATGCACGATACAGACTGTGGGGAAAGGTGACGAAATTCGAGCAGAAAAACTACGTGTTCCCCGTGTACTTTTTAGGGCTGAGGAAGGTGGACAGGCCGGAAGACGAAGAGACGCAAAAAGACAAGAGCAGAACAAGACAATCGATAAATGCACCGAACGACATACTCAACATACCGGACGACATTGTGGCACGGCTGCAGACGTCGGAGGTTCTTCCGGCCGGGCCGCCGCCCCAGCGTTTAGAGCTTAAGCAGGACAGAATCTTTGCGAACAGGGCCGGGCTGGTAGTTGAAAAAGATGACGGCTCGACCGGGCTCGCAACGGGCCGGTATGTATTCGAGGCCAGCGGGCTTGGACAGGGCGTGGAGGATTTTTCGTTGCAGCTTTTGCCCTGCGAGGCGCTGGAGCAGGCGATTCGCCAAACTCGCGACTTGGCCAATCCGGTTCGCTTCAACGTAGCGGGAATTCTGACAAGATACCAGGACAGGCAGTACCTGCTGCTGCAAAAAGCAACCCGGATTTACAGTTACGGCAACTTCGGCGGATAAAGCTTTTATCGCAGAGCTCGCAGAGAGCACAGAGAATAATGGCGAATGAGCTTGATAAAATTCTGATTAAATACGACCAGCCGGATTTTGTAGAACGACTTACAGAAATTCGCGCAGCCGTTGTCCGTGGGACCCATTTGGTTGGAGAAAAAGAACAACAATTAGACACTATTCTTGACGAAGTAGGCCGACGTGGAGATGAGGCAGTCGTTGAATTCACTGAGAAATTTGATGATGTAAAACTCACTCCAGAGCAGTTTAGAATATCGGAAGCAGAATTGAATGATGCCCACAAGACAATCGACATAAAGCTTTTAGAGTCAATTCGACAGTCGATAAAAAACGTCAAGGAGTACCAGTTGAAAATTTTTGTCAGTAACGACAAGAACTTCAAATCGACCGGAATAAAATATACACCAATAAAACGAATAGGAATATGTGTGCCGGGTGCATCCGCACCGCTGCCTTCAACAGTCATTATGACGGCTGTTCCGGCACAGGTGGCAGGCGTAGAAGAAATCGTTGTGGTATCACCTCCACGATACAAAGGCAGTATTCATCCGGTGATATTGGCAACCTGCCGGGAATTGAAGATTAACGAGGTCTATCGGATAGGTGGGGCACAAGCCGTATTGGCAATAGCTAAGGGAACAAAAACAATACGTAACGTTGACAAGATTGTCGGTCCTGGGAATCAATGGGTGCAAATGGCAAAGAAAAAAGTGTTGGGGCTTGTCGGCATTGACTCTATAGCCGGTCCGAGCGAAGTGCTGATAATCGCCAATGACAAAGCCAATCCTGCCTGGGTAGCAGCAGATATGTTGAGTCAGACAGAACATGATCCCGGAAGCGCAGTTCTGTTTACAGATTCGGACCGACTTGCGAATATGGTTCTCCGTGAACTCGAGCAACAGGTATTACAATTAGACAGAGCGGCTCAAACCAAAAAATGCCTGATAGATTTCAGCAGAGTCGTTGTTTTTCAAAACATCGAGCACACTATAAAGTATGCGAACATTTTTGCTGCTGAGCATCTGCAGATTCAGTGCGGCGAGGAAAGCAGAGCGATAGCCGACAAGATAAAAAACGCAGGTGCGATATTTATCGGGGATTATTCGCCCGTCGCTGTGGGTGACTACTGGGCGGGGCCGAGTCATACCCTGCCGACGGGAACTAGCGCACGTTTTTTCAGCGCACTGACCAGCAACGATTTTGTCAAGTCGATAAGCATCATTGAATATGATAAGGAGAAGTTGGCAGAAAGCGCCGAAGATATAATCCGCCTGGCACAGGCAGAGGGGCTGGACGCACACGCTAAAAGCGTAAAAATTCGTCAGCAGGGCTAAAGCCCTATCTCCCAGTTGAGCCGTTTCTCATAACTTCGAAAGAACCTGCCGAGTACGTATGCGCAGATGAAGATAAGATATACGTCGATAATCCAGGACAATAGAGCCAGCACGGGATGCCATCCGGGGATAAGGAACATCAGAAAACCGATAAGGTAAAACAGCAGGACGAGACCACAATAAGGCAAAAACGTGCTGAAAATCGAGCCGATTATCAGCCGCGGATTGAAAGCCGAGACAGAGTCGAATAAACAAAGTGCAAGAAGAAGCATCGGCAGAAAGAATAATCCGATGGCAATCCATATATACAGGATAGGGCCGGCCACCCAGGCGGGCATATCCATTGGGTCCCAGAACTGCTTATAAAAGATATAGACGAAAGCCGGCGCAAGGCAGACGAGCAACGCCATAACAAGTAACAGCAGCCGGCGTAACAGGTCGATTATGGAGGGAAAGTCCTCAAATGAAATATCAGGCGCAAAACGTTCGCCCTTGGCGCCAGCGATGACACAATTGGTGAGGTAATAATAAAAGTATCCCGTCAAAAAAATGTAACTGGCCAGGGCAAGAATCTGGCCATAGCAGCAGATGAGCAGTACGGTATTTTGCAGCAGCGCAACCAACGCTGGAGTGAGGCAAAAAAGCAAAAAGTGAATCGCACCGGCCAAGCTGAAAGGAAAGGATAAAATATCAATCAGCGTGACTGGCTTGTGCTGACCGGGCCCGCTTATGCCAGCCTGGAGCCGGCCCGAAGGTTCTTCCGCCGGCTCGGGTGGCGGTGGATGCGGCTCGGTATAAATGGGCCGGGCGGCTTCGGCAGGCGGAGCAGAACCGCGTCTTAGCCGAATCGGCTCATCGGGCGGTGCAGCAGGAGTCGACTCAGGAACGACAAGCACACTTTTGCACTGCGGGCATTTTCCCTTTCTGCCGGCGTATTCGCGGGGCATTTTAATCTGCCGGCCGCAAAAGCTGCAGCTAAATTGGATAAGCGAGTCGGGCTGGCCGGTATTTGGTGTGTCTGGCTCCATTTGCCGACCTTTCTTTTATCTGACTCTGACGACTGTCAGGCACTGTTCAATTTTGCCTTTGCAAGTTCAACGGCCTTTTCGAGGGCTTCGTCGAGCTTCGCCGGATTTTTGCCGCCCGCCTGGGCCATATTCGGTCTTCCGCCGCCGCCACCGTCGATGATTGGCGAGATTTGCTTGACGATATCGCCGGCGCTTAGGCCTTTTTTGATAAGGTCATCGGTTACGCCGGCCAGCAGCATCACCTTTTCGTCTTCGGCGAAGCCGAGGACGACGACGGCCGACTTGGCTTTTTTACGAAGCATATCGATTGCCGCTCGTGCCTGCTCGACAGTTGTGGCCGACAGCCGGCCGACGACTATCGAGGCACTGCCGACCTTGGTGCATTTGTCCAGGAGTTGCTTCGCCTCGGCGACTGCATCAGAGCCGCCCTGGTATGCGCCGAATTTTAGCTGCTTGGCGAGCTTTTTGTTCTCCTTTAGCAAAGCACTGACTCTTTCGACAATGCTGTCGGCGGGAACTTTGAGCGCAGCGGCAAGCTCATCGACTATATCGCTTCTTTGCTCGAAATACTTCACAAGTCCCCGGCCGGTAAGTGCGGTGATTCTTCGCACGCCCGCTGAAATGCTTTCCTCTTTTATGATTTTAAATCCGCCTATCAGACCCGTTCTGGAGATATGTGTTCCGCCGCAGAACTCTTTGCTGAAGGCCTGCTGCAGTGCATCTTCTCCGTCTGCACCCACGGCAACCACCCTGACCTCGTCGCCGTATTTTTCACCGAAAAGCGCCATTGCTCCGACCTTGTCGGCCTGTTCGCGGGCAAGCACCGTGCAGGTGACGGGTAAATCTGCGGATATCTTTTCCGCCACGAGTGATTCGACCTTCTTTATCTGGTCGGGGGTCATCGCCTTCGGATAAGTAAAGTCAAATCGCAGGTAATCCGGGCCGACCAGGCTGCCCTGCTGAGCAACCGAATCACCGAGCACCTCTCGCAAGGCCCACTGCAAAAGATGCGTGGCGGTGTGGTTCTTTTTTGTTGCGTCCCTGTCGGGACTGACGGTGGCCGTAACCTTGTCGCCGACGGCTAAGGTCCCTTCAGCCAGTTGGCCCCGGTGAATGATGCAATCAGCGACCTTGGCGGTGGCCTCTACAACAAATTTGCCGTTGTCGGACTCTATGATTCCGCAGTCGCCGACCTGGCCGCCCATCTCAGCGTAGAAGCACGTTTTGTCAAGAACAAGCCCGACCTCGGCGCCGGTCTGAATACTACCTTCGGTTATAAATGTGCCCTGGTCGATAAAGCCGAGAACAGTTGCCCGGCAGGAATCAGTATCATATTTGTGCAGGTCTTCAGTCTCGGGCAATTCGGTTTCGTTGAAATTAAAGGCTAATTGCGTGCTTTTTTGTGCGGCCCTTGCGCGGGCTCGCTGCTGTTCCATAAGCTCCTCAAAGCCGGCGGTGTCAACTTTAAGCCCGCGTTCCTGCGCCATTAATTGAGTCAGGTCAATGGGGAAGCCGTATGTATCATAAAGCTGGAAGGCATCGTCGCCGGCGATGGTTTTATTTTTGGCTTTTTGCGCTTTGTTCGCCGCCTCATTAAATATCTCGATACCCCTGTCCAAGGTCCTGCCGAAACTCGCCTCTTCTGATTCGATTACGGTTGAGACGTAATCGGCCCTTGCCTTTATTTCCGGAAATGCCTCGCCGAGGCAGTCGTCAACTGCACCTACGAGCTTGAAAAGGAACGGCTCGTGCAGGCCGAGCTCCCTGCCGAATCGCGAGGCCCGGCGAAGAATCCGGCGAATAACGTAGCCGCGGCCCTCGTTGGATGGTGTCGCCCCGTCGGTTATCGCAAGTGTAAGTGCGCGGATGTGGTCGGCTATCACGCGAAAGGCGTTGTCGGTCCTGTTATTCATCCGGGACGTGAATTTTTGGCCGGCCATTTCAGCAAGCCGGCTGATTATCGGCATAAACAGGTCTGTCTCGTAGTTGCTGGATTTACCCTGCAGGACAGCGGCAATTCTCTCCAGCCCGGCGCCGGTATCGACATAGTGCGAGCTTAAGGGACTTAGCGAGCCATCTTCTGCGCGATTGAACTGTATGAAAACGAGGTTCCAAAGCTCGATGAATCTTGCGCACCCGGCATTGACGGCGCATTTGTGGCCGGGGACATTCTTCTTGTCGCAACGGTCGGGGCCGAGGTCAATGTGAATTTCGCTGCAGGGTCCGCAGGGGCCGGTTTCACCCATTTCCCAGAAGTTGTCTTTTCTGCCGAACTTCAGAACCCGCTCAGCGGGCAGTGATGTAACCTTCGTCCAGAGCTTCGCGGCTTCGGTGTCTTCGGGCAGACTGTCGGAGGGGTCGCCGGCGAAGACGGTGGCATATAACTGGCCGGGATTGATGCCCCAGACGTCGGTGAGTAATTGCCAGGCCCACTCGATTGCCTCATGTTTGAAGTAGTCACCGAAAGACCAGTTACCCAACATCTCAAAAAAGGTGTGGTGATAGCCGTCGTGGCCGACTTCTTCGAGGTCGTTATGCTTGCCGCTGACGCGAAGGCATTTCTGGCTGTTGACGGCACGCCGGCACGCGGGACTGCTCAGGCCGAGGAATATATCCTTGAACTGGTTCATACCGGCGTTGGCGAAAAGCAGAGTAGGGTCGCCGACGGGGACTAAGGAAGAGCTGGGGACAAACTTGTGCTCTTTGCCCCTGAAAAAATCAATAAAGTCGGTTCTTATTTGCTTTGCACTTGAGGTCATAACTCGGATTCGTGAATCACCTCATCGTATCCTCTTTTTTGATAAAAATGCCCTTTCCCACGTTGTCTGCAATTTTTTCTATCGCCCGGACCAGTCGGTAAAACATAACGACAAGGAAAACATAGATCGCAGCAACACACATCGAGATAATTACGCCCATAGGATTATCCTTTCCGAATTTGTTTGACTTTGAGCATCATAAATCTGCCAGGAACAACCATCGTTCACATCCGATGGGGTCATTTGTGGTCCCCTGCTATGGCTCGGCTTTTGCAGAGGCGGGCACGAGCCCTTTAGCGACGAGAATTTTGTGCTTGATTTCTTCGCAGAGGTCCTTGTTCTCGATGAGGAATTGCCTGGCTTTTTCCCTGCCCATACCGAGCCGGACGTCGCCGAAGCTGATGTGCGCACCGGACCTTTCAATTACGCCGCAGGTCGAGCCGAGGTCGATTAGGTCACCTTCGTAGCTTATGCCGCTGTCGAAAAGAACGTCGAACTCGGCGTCACGGAAAGGCGGCGCGATTTTGTTTTTGACGACCCTGGCCCTTATCCTGCTGCCGATGGTCATGCCGGAGTCCTTCAGCGTCGTTATGCGTCTCAGGTCGATGCGGACGGAGCTGTAGAATTTAAGCGCGTTTCCGCCTGTGGTGGTTTCCGGATTGCCGAACATCACGCCGATTTTCATTCGAATCTGGTTTATGAAAACAAGTGAAGTCTTGCTCTTTGCAATAACGCTGGTGAGCTTGCGCATCGCCTGGCTCATAAGCCGCGCCTGCAAGCCGATGTGGGTATCGCCCATCTCGCCTTCGATTTCGGCCTTTGGCGTTAGCGCCGCTACCGAATCGATAACGACAACGTCCACGGAATTGGACGCGATTAGCATTTCGGTAATGTCGAGCGCCTGCTCGCCTGTATCCGGCTGGCTGATGAGTAAGCTGCTGACGTCGACACCCAAGCGTTTTGCCCAGGTTGTATCGAGCGCATGCTCGGCATCGATAAAGGCGGCGACGCCGCCGGCCCGCTGGGCGCTGGCGATGATGTGCAGTGCAAGCGTTGTCTTGCCGGACGACTCCGGCCCATACAGCTCGGTGACTCTGCCGCGAGGGATACCCACTCCGCCAAGGGCGATATCGAGCGACAATGCGCCGGTGGGTATACCCTCTATTTTGGCGTAGTTGTGCTCGTCCATCTGCATAATTGAGCCCCTGCCGTATTGCTTCTCGATTTGCGCTATCACCCGCTGCAGTGCCGACTCAGCGCCGGCGGCTTGACCTTTTAACGGTTCGACTTTTTGTTTGCCTTTCTGGGCGGTCCTTGTCTTTGACATTTCGCTGTTCTCCTATGTGGGGTAACAACTTTACCTGACTTTTCATTCACCCTGTTTCAATCCGAATTTCCCTAACAGAGTATAGACTGGCCCGGCAGGTGTCAACTGGCTTTGGTAAACGCAGACGGCCTCGGCGGATATAGAGCCGAGCTTGAATTGCTCGAATCGTTTGGCTGCCTCGGCCAACTTGAAGCCCGCTTTGGGGTTTCGCACCCGGCAAATCGTCAGATGCGGAGAAAACTCCCGGTTCTCAGGCGGGAAGCTGGCGTCAGCAAGCCGGCCTTCGAGGTCCTTTTGCAATTCCGAGAGCTTGTCGCTCCCTTCGGTTATGCCAACCCATACGACGCGGGCGCTTTTGCCGCCGAAGGTCCCGACCGATTCGAAAGCAATATCGAAGCCGGCGTGCCATGCTGCGACCTGTTTTGCTATATCGCAGACCTCGACGACCTGCTGGTCTTTTATCTCACCCAGGAACTTCAACGTCAGGTGCGTATTGGCCGGGGCAACCCATTTCACGTCGCCCCGTGGTGAGCTTGCCGAACCCACTTTTTTAATATCAACCCCGTCGGCAAGCTGCTTCTGCAAATCCGCCAGGGCAGCCCTTGTTTTTTCGTCGATATCGATTGCGATAAAGCAGCGCATATTCGCTCCGTCAAACCTGTGTAAGCTTTCGCAAGTGGCGAAGACGCCTGTCGATGTCGCGCCGGTTTGTTTTTGTCAGCCCTTTCAGCGAGAAATCGGAAATTGTAAAAGACGCGACGACGGTCCCGTAAGCGGCTGCTTTTTTCAGGGCGGCGAAGTTCGTTTTGCCCTGCCCCGCCAAGTAACCCATAAAGCCGCCCGCGAAACTATCGCCTGCGCCGGTGGGGTCTTTGACGACTTCGGCGGGATGGGCAGACAACACAAACAATCGGCCGGCAGAATCTCGGATTATCGAGCCGGACTCACCTTTCTTTATAACCACCACGGACGGCCCTAATCGAATGACCTTACCCGCGGCGATTATCAGATTGTCCTCGCGGGCGAGCATTCGGGCCTCACTGTCATTCAAGATGAGGCAGTCAATTCTTTTGAGCAGCCGCTTGAGAGCGGGCAGGTGGTCTCTTATCCAGCAGTTCATCGTATCCGCCGCGACGAATCGAGGGCGCTTTAGCTGTTTTAGAAGCTCGATTTGAAGGACGGGTGCGGTATTGGCCAGAAAAACAAACTTGCTGTCCTTGAATTTATCGGGCACTTTTGGCGGCGCTTCGGCCAGGACATTAAACTGCACCGCTTCCGTTTTGGCCTGGTTCATCGCTCCTGAGTATGACCCCGCCCAGCGAAAGGTCTTGCTTTGCTCTCGGACTTCAAGGCCTGCCAGGTCAACACGCCTGCCTTTGAAAACCTTCTTCAAATCGAACGGGCAATCTGCCCCGATTGCGCCCAGGAATCGCACGGGCGAAAAGAAGCTCGCCGCCATACTGAAATATACAGCCGACCCGCCTACGCAATCCCTGCTCACCCCATAAGGCGTCTTTACCGTATCTATCCCAATCGAACCCGTTACCAAAAGTGACACGAAATAGTCCATCCTCAAGATTTACTTACAAATTTATTTAATGTGTTATCGATTCTCGTCAGGGTCTTTTCTTTTCCCAGGAGTTGCACCGAATCGAAAATCGGCGGGCTGACGGTTGTGCCGGTTATGGCGACGCGCACCGGCTGGGCGACCTTGCCGAGACCAACCTGCTTTTCCTCCGCCAATGACCGCAGCATATCCTCTATTCCCTGTTCGGTGAATTCCTGCATTTCAGCGAGTTTGTCGCGGACAATTTTCAGCATCGCAAGACCATCACCTTTTAGCAGGACTTTTTGCACGGCCTTGTCGTCGTATTCAATCTCGTCATCCGCGATAAACAGGAATCTGCACTTGTGCTCTATGTCAGCCAAGGTCCTTGCGCCCTCGCAAATTTTGATTAGCCGAAGCAAAAGCCGGTCATCGGCTGCTGCCGCCGGCGATTCGACCGCTTTAAGATAATCCTTGAAATGGCCAAGCAACTTTTCCTGCGTCAGCATTCTTATATGCTCGGTGTTGAAGGCGACGAGCTTGCCGCGGTCGAACAAGCTGTTCGATTTGGTCAAACGGGTAATATCGAAACTTTGTATGAGTTCGTCCAATGGCATAATCTCCCGTTTACCGCCGGGGTTCCAGCCCAATAGTGCGATGAAGTTAACGAGGGCTTCGGGTATATAGCCGCTATTTCGAAAATCGACGATGTTGATTTCGGGCAGCTCGATACCGAGCTGCTTTGCCATCGCCTCCACAGCCGGCATATCGGGAGTAGTTTTGCCGGCTAAAAAGGAGTTTAGCTCGTCTAAAGTTATTCCGCTGGCAGCAGCGAGTTTATTCAGGTCGATATCGGTTCCGGCCTTGATTGCCTTGCGGAGTGCCTTCGGCCGTTCGCGTTTCGAGAGCTTGCCGCCAGATTCACTGATGGTTACGGACATATGAGCATACTTAAGCAGTTCACCGAAGCCGAGCGCCTCCCAGAGCGTCTGCTGGCAAGGTGTGTTCATTAAATGCTCCTGACCTCTTATTATGTGAGTTATGCCCATAAGGTAGTCATCGATTACACAGGCGAAGTTATAGGTGGGATAACCGTCGCTTTTGATGACAATAAAATCGCCAAGCTCATCGCCGTTAAACGTTACCTCGCCGCGGACAATGTCATTGACCACGATTTGCCCGTCAGGCATAGCAAAACGCACTGTAACCGGCCTGCCCTCGGCTCGGGCCTTGTCGGCGTCGGACTCAGTGGGATACTTTTTGGGCCGGGGATAGAAAAATCCCTTTTTCTGTGCCTCGGCCTGCTTTCGCATCGCGTCGAGCTCCTCTGCTGTCTCGAAACAGTAATATGCCTTTTGCTGCGCAAGCAGTTGGCCGGCGTATTTGTCGTAGATTTCTTTCCGCTGAGACTGAAAATACGGGCCGTTGGGCCCGCCGACTTCCGGACCTTCGTCCCAGTCGATTCCCAGCCAGCGCAGGTCGCTTATCACCTGTTGTGTTGCGGTTGGCGTATTGCGTTTCAGGTCGGTATCCTCGATGCGGACTATGAATTTCCCGCCGGCCTTTCGGGCCAAAAGCCAGTTGAATAGCGCAGTCCTCGCCCCGCCAATATGAAGATACCCCGTCGGCGACGGCGCAAATCGCGTTACGATTTTATCAGGCATAATTCAGGCCAATACTTCGTTCAAAAAGCCACCGAATTGGTTAGGGTATGGCAATCGCAAGGTCTTGTCAAGAATGCAGATAACTGCGTGAGCTCACTATGGCGGACACCTCGCACAAGCTGCGCGGAACAACACTGTCGAAAGATACCCGTCGCACCCAGCATTCAGCGAACCGCAAATCTGGACAGGCAAGACAAAATCTGATAGCTTCTCAACAGTCGATTACCCAGTGCCCCACATTCAAACGCAGAATGAGAAATTGAAAAATGGCAGCTGAAAACGAAAACAACGAAAGCAAAATTCAGCGGGATTTTATACGCGATATCGTGGCCGAGGACTGCAAAACAGGCAAATGGGAAAGGCGCGTCCATACACGCTTCCCGCCTGAGCCGAACGGCTATCTGCATATCGGCCACGCAAAGAGCATCTGCCTGAATTTTGGCATCGCTGCTCAGTTCGACGGCAAATGCAACCTGCGCTTCGACGATACCAACCCTGAAAAAGAAGAGCAGGAATACGTCAACTCGATTACCGAAGATGTGCGCTGGCTGGGATGGGACTGGGAGGACCGGCTGTTTTTTGCGTCGGATTATTTCGAGCAAATGCACGACTGGGCCGTAGAGCTTATCAAAAAAGGCAAGGCATACGTCTGCGACCTGACATCAGATGAAGTAACTCAATTTCGCGGAACACTCACTAAGCCCGGCAAAAACAGCCCGTATCACGACCGCAGCATTGAGGAAAACCTCGATTTGTTTACACGGATGCGCGCGGGAGAATTCCCCGACGGCTCAAAAACGCTCCGGGCCAAAATTGATATGGCGCATCCGAACCTGAATATGCGCGACCCGATTATGTATCGAATCCTTCACGCCAGCCATCACCGCACGGGCGATAAATGGTGCGTATACCCGACTTACGACTGGGCACATGGATTGGAGGATTCGATTGAAAAAATTACACATTCGATTTGCACACTCGAGTTTGAGAATCACAGGCCGTTGTATGACTGGTACCTGGATGCGCTCGGCGTTCACCATCCGCAGCAAATTGAGTTTGCAAGATTGAATCTCACATACACCGTAATGAGCAAACGAAAGCTGTTACGGCTCGTTCAGGAAAAACACGTCAACGGCTGGGAAGACCCGAGAATGCCGACTTTGTGTGGCCTGCGCCGCCGGGGTTATTCGCCGGAGGCGATTCGCAATTTCTGCGCTCTAATAGGCGTCAACAAGTTCAACAGCACAATTGATATGGCGCTCCTGGAGCACTGCCTGCGCGAAGACCTTAACAAGACAAGCCCGCGCGTTATGGCGGTCCTTCACCCGTTGAAAGTAATCATCGACAACTACCCGCAGGACAAAATCGAACAAATGGACGCAATCAACAACCCCGAAGACACAAGCGCAGGGACGCGCAAAGTTCCATTCAGCCGGGAGCTTTATATCGAACGCGATGACTTTATGGAGGAGCCCCCGAAGAAATTTTATCGGCTGAGCCCGGGAAAAGAAGTGCGATTCAGATACGCCTACTTTATCAAATGCCGGCACGCGGTAAAGGACGCCCAGGGCAATATCGTGGAATTACACTGCACGTATGACCCCGCAACAAAAGGAGGCGACGCACCGGACGAAAGAAAGGTAAAATCGACGATTCATTGGGTCTCCGCGAGCCACGCAATACGGGCCCAGGTCCGGCTGTATGACAATTTGTTCACTAAGGAAAATCCAGATGATTCCCCCGAAGGGCAGGACTTCACGGCGAATCTCAACCCGAAGTCGCTGGAGATTTTGTCGGACTGCTTTGTCGAGCCGGTCTTGAAAGATATTAAGCCCTTTAGCCGGTATCAGTTTGAACGATTGGGCTATTTCTGCGCCGACCCTAAAACTACACCCGAAAAACCCGTATTCAACCGCACAGTCACATTGCGCGACGAATGGACGAAAATTCAGAAGCAGCAGGCAGCAGGTAAGAGCTAAGAAAACGAAAGGAGTCGATATGAAACGTTTTGGCTGGTTCTTGTTAATCGTGGTGTCCTTAACAGCGGGATGCAAAAAGGCGGAAAAGCCCGTCGATGCGGAGAAAGACCGGCCTTCGGACGCCGAATTGGCTAAGCTCGAACACCTCGGAGAAGCGATTTACTTAAAAGACTGGGCCGCGGCGAAGTCAACCGATATCCTGCTGGAGAAAATCGGCCAGCCCGAGCCGGGTGACGTAAACGGCTGGGTTATTATCAACGAGGGCAACGGCTATCTGACACGATTTATCCGCCAGACACCGCAAGAGTTGAAGGTCATTTATGACGTGCGTATCGATGCAAAAGGCAAGGGTGAGTTCTGGCAGGGAAACCTCAGGCCCCTCTCGGATACCGAGAAGGCAATGTTCCGCGCCAGGCAAAATGCCGCGCGCGCAGCGCCGATGGAGTGCGCGGATAGCTACAATACGGTGGTCCTGGAGGACCCGGATTCGGATGGCTGGCTGGTCTATGTGCTGGCTGCGACAACCGATAAAAAAACTGTCGTCGTGGGTGGACACAGCCGGGTAAGAGTATCACCGGATGGAACAGAAGTTATTTCAGTAATCCCGCTTTACAAATCCTGCCTCGTGGCTGAAAAGCCCAGTCTCGAACAGGCAGAAGAACCGACCGCTTTTTACGTAAGCTTTCCCATTGCGGATGTCCCTTCGGAGATTCACGTTTATCTAAACCGCCTTTACGGATACGACCTGTACGTGGTTACCGCGAGTGAAAAATGGCTGGTGATAGACGGTAAAATTACGCCAATCGTGCAGGAACCACGGGACGATATACAATAAATACGAAGACACGCTGCAAATTGCGCCGGCTCCCGGCCGCCTTTTTTCACTTGCCCACAATCATTTTGACAGAGGCCAGCAGCAGTGCCAAACCGAAAATCTTACGCAACATCACATTTGGGATGACAATGGCGAATTTCGCACCGACAAGGCCCCCGATAAAAAAGCCCACGCATATAAGCGCCGCTACCTTCAGGTTCACATAGCCGGACCTGTAATAGACCCACGCCGCAAGCAGACCAATTGGCGGAACCATCAATGCCAGCGTGGTCCCCTGAGCAAGGTGCTGCGAAAAACCGAAAACAATCACCAGTGCAGGAATCAAAATTAATCCGCCGCCGATACCCATAAGCCCGCTCAAAACTCCCGCCAGCAGACCCAGCATTAAATAAAGAATCATCTGCGCAGACACTCGACCATCCCCTTCGAAATCAATGAATCGATAATAAAACTTTTAACCGAACAGCTCGGTAAACTTCGCCGCAATATCCGGGCTTTCGCATAACGTCTGCCCGACCAATACGGCGTTGACGCCGGCGGCCTTAAGCTTTTCGACGTCGTCTCGCGTTTTAATCCCGCTCTCGGCCACTAAAGGCACCTTCTTATCCAGCAGCCCTGAAAGTCGGCTGGTGGTATTGATGTCGACTTTCATTGTTGCAAGGTCCCGGTTGTTTATGCCTAAGACGCTGTAGCCGGCCGTCGGAAAGCCAATCATACTGCGAACCGCCAGCAGTGAATCAGCGTCGTGAACCTCCAGCAGAACCGTCAGCGTAAGCTCGGCCGCCGCTATCATCAAATCCATAAGCTCACGCGGCTTCAGCGCCTCAGCTATCAGCAGTATCGCGTCGGCGCCGGCAACTCGCGACTCATACACCTGCCAGATGTCGATTATAAAATCCTTCCGCAAAACCGGCAGCTCGACTGCCGTTTTAACCTGGTCGATATATTCGAGTCTGCCCTGAAAATACTTCTCGTCCGTCAGGACGCTGACCGCGTCGGCACCGCATCTTTCGTATGTCTTTGCAATCGTAACGGGCGCAAAATCGCTGCGAATCACGCCGGCCGAAGGCGATGCCTTTTTTATCTCGGCAATGACGTTCAGCCCTCGCTTATTGGGCTTGATGACGGCTTTGAAAAAATTGCGACACCTGCCGAGAAGGGCAAGCTGCTCTTTCAGCTCCTCGATAGGCCGCTGCCTTCGGCGTAGCTCTACCTCGGCTCTTTTATCTTTTATTATCTGGTCTAATATAATCACGCGGTCAACCGGTTCCGGATAAGTCGTTTTGTGCCTGATTTGCTTCGGAGATTTTAACGAAGGCCATACGAAGCTCTGACAGCGAGTTGGCAAGGACCCTTTGCTCGGTCTCGCTCAGGTTGCCTTTGGTCTTTTCTTCGAGCGTCTCGAGCATTTCGATATTGTACTTGGCCAGCGACAAATCGGGTGCGCGTTGTTCCTGACCCTCTATCTGGACAAGGCCGAGTGAATACAGCGCCTGCGTCGTGAGCATACTCAATAGCCCTGCAAAGTCCCCCTTGGGTAACGGCCCGCGACGCTTCTGCGGCCCCGCCTTTTCCTTCCCGGCCTCTTCCTGTGCGGCCAGAATCTCCTTTTCCTTCCCGGCCTCTTCCTGTGCGGCCAGAACCTCCTTTTCCTTCTCGGCCTGATGCTTCCAGTCCTCATCAACAATTATTTTCTTCTCGTCGTCTTTCTTTTCTTCTGCCATCTTTTTCACTCCGACTTTTAAATCCAACATACAAAGTCACCGAGTTTTTTACTTTTGCCTTTTCCCTTTGTGTCTTTGTGTCTTAGTGGCTGGTTCTTTTTCAGCGACGGTATTTTCTCATTCGTTTTGCAATATCCTTTTTCTGCTCACGCTCGGTAATCGCCCGGCGCTTGTCGTATTTTCGTTTGCCGCACGCCAGCGCAAGCTCTACCTTTGCCAGCCCCCTGCCGCTGAAGTATATTCGCAGCGGCACAAGAGTGTAACCGCGCTGTTCGAGCTTCGTATATATCCTGCGAATCTCATGTTTGTGCACCAGCAGTTTCCTTTTTCGCGTCGGCTCGTGGCCGGCCATTCCCGTCTGCCCGTACTGGGCGATTTTAGTGCCGACAAGCCAGCATTGGCCGTTGGCTATCCTCGCGTATGAGCCGGTAAGGTCGGCCTGGCCTAATCGAAGACTCTTCACCTCGCTGCCTAAAAGCTCCATACCGGCCTCGAACCTGTCTTCTATCTCGAAGTTGCGATAGGCCTTCTTGTTGACTGCCACGACATCTTCTGCGGCACCGGCTTTTCTGGATTTGGCGGACATTCGGCAAATCATACCGGCCTCGCAGCTTTTTTGCAACACAGCCGAGCAGACGCCCAAGCCGGCAATTCAGCTAATAAACCGAATCGTTGCCGGATAACGATACGACTCGCCCTGTCCCGCCTTTATCGCCGCAATGGTCACAAAGACTACGTCGGCTATCATCACTAAGGGAAGCAGAAAAATCCCGATGCACGCCATCATCAACAGCCCCGCGATTACTCCGTAAATGAGCATCGAAATCTGGAAGTTCAGCGCCTCTTTGCCGTGCTGGTCCACGAAGGAATGCTGGTCCTTTTTTATCTGCCAGATAATCAAAGGACCGATTATACCACCTACCATCGGAACAATCCACCAGAGCATCCAGGAAAGACCCGATACGTGACATAGCATAGCCCACGTGCATGCGTCCTTGTCTTCGCATCGCCCGGACGGTGCATCGCTTTGCTTTTTGTTCGACTTATCCGTTTCAGTCATAAACAGCTCTCCTTAATCGAAACCCAATGGAAACACAAAGGCCTCAGCCAAGCGCCACGTCGAGTATCATCATCACTACGAACCCAATCAGAACGCCCATAGTCGCCAGGTCGGTGTTGCCCTCACGCTGCGATTCCGGCACTACCTCTTCGACCACGACAAATATCATCGCCCCTGCCGCAAAGCTCAACGCGTATGGCAGCAACGGCTGGACGATTATCACCGCCGCCGCGCCGAAAACGCCCGCTATCGGCTCCACTATACCCGACAACTGACCATACCAGAAGCTTTTCAGCCGGCTCATCCCCTCCCGACGCAGCGGCACCGAAACCGCCATACCCTCGGGAAAATTCTGTATCCCAATACCGACGGCCAATGCGCACGCCGCCGCAAAACTTGTGTGCGCACTGCCAGCCGCAAGAGCCCCGAAAGCAACCCCAACAGCCAATCCTTCCGGTATATTGTGCAGCGTTATTGCCAGGACTAACAGAATGCTGCGATGCCACGAGGTCTTCACGCCCTCGGCTTCTGACACCGGAAAACCAAGATGCAGGTGTGGCAGTATCCTGTCTATCAGGCGGATAAATATACCACCGGCCAAAAAACCCGCCGACGAAGGTATCCAGGCGATACCCCCCTCGGCCTCGACCATCTCAATGGCCGGCGCAAGCAGCGACCAGAAGCTTGCTGCTACCATCACTCCCGCGGCAAAGCCCAGCATAAAGTCTAAGATTCTTCTGCTGATATTTTTGGTAAGAAACACCATCGCCGCCCCGAGCGCCGTTACGCCCCAGGTGAACAGAGTGGCCAACAAGGCCTGAAATATATGGTTTGATTGTTCCAATGACTCGAACATACCGAATCCCGTCAAATCCTCTCGTATAATCCAGCCGTTTCAGATTATACCCGCCTGACAGGCCGGGGCAACATCCATCTGCGGACCCGCCTCACAGGACCAATACCGCCCCGAATTCGATTATCCCGCAAAAAAACTTGTTGGCGGCTTTAAAAAAGCTTTTCACCTATGCTATCGACTTTGTTATATTATAATTCTCCTGCTACAGCTATAATAACAGTACTATTTTTTAGGAGGACGATAATGAATACAAAAACCAATGTTGTTGCAGTAGTCACTTTCATAATTTATTTAATGGAAAGCATTGCTTCCGGCGTAATTCCTTGTCTTGAGATTGCTCAATACTCATTGTGGGGCATTAAAATCGAAACACACGGGACTCAATGGGGGCTCGAATTCAGACCCGATGCAGGACCCTGATTTTAACTGGGACGCGTTGGCTATGACTCCCAGCGGCATCCCAATCGGCCCTTTATACCACTATCCTCTTTTCCCGCGAGGATTTCCGGATGACGTTTTTCAATACCAATATGAAGATTGGGTATGTTATGAATTCGCCTATTCATATGGCAGAGAATCGACGTATTTGTCTGACGGAACATGGAGAGCGGACGTAAACGGCGTGTATTTCTGCACGGGTTATACACACACATACCATCCCTGTTATGTATATGAGGTTGACGACCCGGGGGCAAGTTATGATAGTTGTTTATGCCTCGTGCCACTCGGGCCGGAAGATTTTAATACTCCTGATATGAATTGGATGCCGTCGATAGGGATTATAAATTTTGTTGACTATGCTGAATGTCTTAATTCAACACCGCCTGAATGTGTCCAATACTATGTAACTGTCGTTGACTTTGTTAATCATTGCGAAACCGGTGGCATCAATTTGTACGAAGCTAAAGCGATAGCTGACTCTTGGCTTGAAGAAAAGGACTATTGTGAATTTGTCGGCTCTAATGTGTTGTGGGTGTTACAGCATTGGTTAAATCTACAGATTGAAAACTAACTTCATACCGACGGGAGCCGTAACTTTAACCTGAGCGTACTTGAGTTAAACGTGATTAACGTGATTTATCCAGGATATACCCCTAAAGGAGCGTCTCCGGCGGATAAAATCATCAATTATCAATCATCGATAATCAATTTTCCTGTCCCACTTCACCTGCTGTCCAATCTCCACCAAACCCCGTTTAACAGTATTGAAAACCCTATTTTGCACTCCCACTTGACTTTTGCCCTTTTTGGCCCTATATAATGGTAGTCCGATATATCCGCCGGGGCGGATTTTTCAATGTAAACGCCGGCGATGGGGCTCTGCGCATATTCCCGCCTTGCGCCTGGGCACGTTTCGGTCACTGGGATTTCGGTATTGGAGTTTATTTAGGAGTTCGTGCTTTCCGGATATGCTATCTTTTGACAACACCTTAATATCTCGAATTCAGCACGCAAACGACATCGTCGATATTGTCGGCGAACACCTTGCCCTAAAGCGCAAAGGCCGCGAAATGGTCGGCCTCTGCCCCTTCCACGACGACCACAAGCCGTCGCTCAATGTCAACCCCGAAAAGCAAATCTTCAAATGTTTCGCCTGCGGCGCAGGCGGCGATGTCGTCAAGTTCGTCCAGATGCGCGAAGGCCTCTCATTCCCGCAGGCACTCCAGCGACTCGCCGACCGCGCAGGCATAAAAGTCGAACCGCTCAGACCGCAGGATGCACCTCGCGGGGCTCAGGACAATATCGACCCTAATGACCTTGCCCGCGTCAATACCTGGGCTGCCAAATACTTCGCCGCCAATCTCGCTCACTCCGAAAAAGGCGCCGACGCCCGATGCTACCTCCAGCAAAGAAAGCTCTCGCTCGAAGTCGTTAAAAAATGGCAGCTCGGCCTCGCGCTCGCTTCCGGCAACGACCTGCTCGCCGCCGCAAGACGAAAAGAAATACCAGATGCCCTGCTAATCGCCGCCGGCCTCGTCACCGGCTCACCTTTATCCGACAAATTCGTCAACCGCCTGATGTTCACAATCACCGACGTCACTGGCCGCGTCATCGCCTTCGGCGGCAGAACACTCGCAGGAGACGATGCAAAATATATCAACTCACCCGCAACCCAACTGTTCGACAAAAGCAACGCCCTCTTCGGCCTCGACCTCGCACGCCACGCAATCGGCTCCGCCGACTCGGCCGTCGTCGTCGAGGGATACACCGACTGTATTATGGCGCATCAGTTCGGCGTAACCAACGTCGTCGCTACGCTCGGAACAAGCTTCACTACGGGCCACGCTCGAATCCTCCGCAGATACGCCAAAAAAGTCGTCCTGCTCTTCGACAATGACACCGCCGGTATCGAAGCCGCCAATCGCGCCCTTCAGGTCGCACTCGGTTCTCGAATCGATATCGCTCTGGCAACCGTCCCCGAAGGCAAAGACCCCTGCGACTTCCTTCTCGCCAGAGGCGCCGAACCATTCCACCGGCTCATTGAAAAAGCAATCGATGTCTTCGAGTTCAAGTGGTCCCGCCTCACCGAAGCGCTCGGCTCTCAACCCACATTGGCCGGCAAAAAACAGGCCGTAAACGATTATCTCGACGCCGTCGCAACCGCCGTCGTCTCCGGCAACCTCTCGGCAATCGAGAGGGGATTGCTCCTGAACCGGCTGGCGCAGATTATGCCCCTCGACTCCCGCGAAATCAAAAACGAGCTTAAACGCAGAATCTCGCGGGCCCAAACCGCATCATCCTATTCCAGCAGCACCGGAGCCCCGTACCCCGCCGACCTCGGCGAAGGGCTCGCCGCCGGCACACAGCGGGAAATTCTCGAAGTACTGCTGGCCGCTCCGTCATTGTTTAAGCAGGTGAAGAAAAAAATCTCAATCGATGATTTCGACGTCCCGGCCTTAAAGCTCATAGCCGAAGCAGTATTCAAAACCCTCCGCGATAATCCCAATGCTACTCCCAAGGACGTCTGCCTCAACATCGAACAGCCGCAGCTCGCCGGCGTAATTATCGACCTCGAGCACGCAGGCGCCGGCAAAGGCAACTTCCAGAAACGCCTAACCGATGCGCTAAGCACTAAGGAATATCTCGACCGGCAGAAAGACAAACCCGCCGCCGGCTCCGGCGACGGCATAGAATACCTTCGTGACATCCACCGCCGGACCGAAAAGCAGGACCCCCGAAACGTCGGTATGACCTGACCGGCTGACAAAAAAAATTTACCCGGAGAAAACTAGCACCTTCAGGAGCGGTTCGTATGAGAAACTCAAAGGCCATCATATTTGCGGCTTTTATTTGTCCGGCCGTCTGCGGCCTTGCTCTGGCCGATGCCTTCCTTGAGCCGACTATCGCAAACCTCAATAACGACGATTCTGCTGACTTCTCGGACTTCGGGCTATTCGCCAATAACTGGCAGCAGACAGGAGAAGACCTTGCCGGCGACTTTGACGACAGCAATACCATAGATACCGATGACCTGATGGTATTTTGCTGGTATTGGCTATTTGGATACAGCGAGTATCAGCACTGTCTTTACGCGGATTTGGACAATGATGGTGTAATCGCCTTTGAGGACGTAGCCAAGCTTGCACAAAACTGGCTTCTATCGGGCGAAGGACTCACAGGCGATTTCGACGACAGCAATCTTATCGATTACAACGATTTGTCCATAATGGCCGGCTGCTGGCTCGCAGGTTCCCGGCCAGAGGGTATCTGGGAACAGTTCAAAGCCGCCCTGGCCGCCGGCGATGCCAATACGGCCCTGAATTTTATTTCGGAAACGTCGAAAGACACATACGCCGAGGTTTTTCAAATCATTGAGCCGGACCTTCCCGCCTTTGCCGCAGGAATGGGTGATTTAATTTTTGATTCGCAGGAGGAGGCAAAAGTCAAATACGAAATGACTCATCAGGTCGGCGAGATAACGTATCTCTTCCCGGTTATTTTCATAAAGGACGATGACGGAAACTGGAGGATATTTAATTTTTGAAAAATAAATACAGCAAGGAGAGGTAATTATGGGAGAGAAAAAAAGAAGATTCCCATTGAGTATTTATGAATTCGCGATGTTGATAATCATGATTCCAGTTGTATTTTACGCTTCCGGAAAACTATTTTGGATGATTGTGGAATCAGAAACACCCTTGTGGGTTCCATATTGGTTTTTGAATTGGTTTACAGGTATTTGGGGGGTATTAACAGTTTTAGGATTCGATTGCTTGTGGATAATAGCGATGATACTTGGACCTCTTAAAAATAAACGCATCAAAATATATACAACCGTATTTATTCTGACTATTTCAGCTATGATTCTATTCAGTTTGTTAGTGATTAAAGCATTATCTGAAAGTATGCATTGAATATGCGATTTGATTCTTAGTAAGAAGAGCAAAAGGGAAATTAAAATGAAGCCCAAAATTACAATATTGGCACTGGCTGTTGTTTTGTGCAATCCCTTATATGGATGGGAAAACAAGAAGACCCATCCTGCTATAACAGATAATGCTGTTACATCATCTATCGCAGATAGCTACTTAAAAACACAGATGGGACTCACTAACGGGATAACGACACAATTATATTGGAACTTTCCCCGGGATATAAAAACACGAATATACTGGGGCGACGCCAATCCAAATCAGACAACAAGAAACATATCGGAATGGCTTAGGATTGGAAGTATAATTGAAGATCATGATAATCGTATAATACCATGGAGGCCACGGCATCATTTTCACGACCCTATTCGCAATGCTGGCTTGGATAATCATACAGACCATCCGGATTGGGATGCACCTGGTTGGTCAACTTGGCTACCACTGGGTCAATCTGCTCTGAACTGGACTATTTTAGGGACAGCTCTACAGGAGCCACGAAATAATAACGACAAATGGTCAATTGCAAGGTCGATGTTCTATGAATCGCTGACCGACCCCAACAAGAATGTGCGTGAGGCAAGATTGGCAGAGTCCTTTTTGAAACTTGGTTGTGTTTTGCATATGCTCGAAGATATGGGTGTCCCCGCTCATACGAGAAATGACTTTCTTTTTGGTCACTTTCGCTCTGTTTACACCGGCGATTGGAAAAATCCCTTAGAAAAGTGGGTTGAAATACAGGTAGATGCAACTGCTAATGACGATATACCCTCTGCTTGGCTTTCGGGCTGGACACCGCAGCCGAAGACGTCTAACAAGCTTCGTAATTACTTCGACGCAAACCAGTATACGGGCGATTATCTCGACGATGGCGTTTTGCCTCCGAACACCTGGGGACTTTTATGATTATTGAGGAAAATGGACCGATGCTTTCAGAAAGAAAAAAGAAGACATTAATTTTAATTTATTTGGGCGCAGCAATAATATTAAACTCCATGGTTTTGTTGTTTGATTTATTCAACGAAGGATATTTTGCCAAATTTTTATTTAATACCGGATTGACTCGCTGGGGATGGCTGCCTTCAATCGTCTTTTCAGATGCCTCATTAGTATTGACCTTAGTATGGAAACCCGGTACCAGAATAATGAGAGTAATTATCATATTAGTGTCTTTATTAATGCTAATATACGCTTTACTATGGTTAGCTGGCATATATTTTATCTCGCACTTACATTTTTAGGAACAAGGCATGATTTCAAAAAGAAAAAAGAAGACCATAGCTGCAACTCTTTTTTGGGGAACTATAATAATAAATATCCTATCTTTGTTATTTGTTTTTTTGCATGGGGGTGCTTTTGCAGGATTTTGGATTCCCGTATTCATTCTATCTTCCGCCGCAATAATAGGGATGTTGTGTCGGGAAACGGGCAATGGAGTGTTGCGCGGATTTGTTCTATTTTTTTTAATAATAGCCATCGTTGTAGTTGGATTATTTTTTATTTTGGTTTTTATTTCACAATTAGGCCCTTAGGAGGTTGAGCCATGAAAATAAACCAAAATACAAAACCGTTTTTCAGTATCATCATGCTATTGAGCTTTTGTTCAATTTCGCCGGCATTTTCGAATAAAACACATAAGGCTATTTCTGAAAACGCGGCGTTAAATTCACAAGCGAACGTCTATTTAAAAAACAAACTGGGTTTTAGTCAGGGATTGGGGACATCCTTATTGTTAGACCAGGCGGTTGTTCCTGCGCTCGAAAGAATTCCGACCGACCAGTTCGAAACCCGAATTAATCCGGAATTGCCTTCTAATCCCTGTTCGATCCTCAATTTTCTCAAGGCTGGTGCAAGCCTTGAAGATGTTCCAAAGCCAAGGTCAAGACACCATTTCCATATTCCAATCGCAAATCCGGGTATAACGCCGCCTAACCCGAATAGCGGCCTGGATAATAAGACAGATCACCCAAAATGGGCAAATGAAATTAACAAATGGTCAAATAGATTATACCATCTCAGCTTTGATTTGACCGGTGCATCCACAGAGAAAAGGGCATTAGGTATAGAAGGGGCTGAGTGGGAGACAGAATATCAGAATTATTTTGCATGGCCGGATACGAGAAACTACTTTTACAAGGCACTCACATATGAATCCAAAAGTACAAGGGAGCATTATTTAGCCCTTACGTTTCTGTCCATGGGACATACGGTTCATCTTCTTGAGGATATGGGAGTTCCGGCGCATACAAGAAATGACTTTGTATATGGTCACATGAAATCAACAGGATCAAAAGTGTGGAAGGATTGGGGCAACCCATTCGAGGATTGGGTTGAAGAACAGATAATAGCTAATGGTGACCAGAGTCCTTGGTTGGGGAGCGTGCCCATAGTATTTGACAAACTTTCCGAATACTTTGATTCAAACGCATACATCGGAGATTATTTAGGCGATAGCGCTTTGCCGCCCCAGACATGGGGACTTTCCGAGTGCACAAATTATCAGTTTTTGTCTTTAAGCACGATGTTTGGATGCAGCGGAACAAAATATCAATTTCCGCATCCGGCCAGAAACCACGTTGAGCCGAATCTTGTTTTGATTGTGCCGAAAGGCCACAAATTATATTTTAACGGCTCCAACTACGGAGTCCCTCATATCGCCCGCGATTCTTACACGCATTATAAGGCATCACTCCTCGGCTATAACGATGCCGTGATAAACAGGACCAACACCACTGATGACGTCAATGTATTCGTCGATTACGCCAATATCACCATTCCCCGCACAATCGATTACGCAGCCGGCCTGCTCAATTACTTCTTCCGAGGCCGGCTCACCATCGAGCCGAACTGCCTCGAACCCGACTGCAACCTGATGGAACTCTACATCACCAACGACAGCAACAACTCCGGCGTCCCGCAGGTATTAAATGGCGGCTCGTTCGAGCTTTACTGGGACGACCGCGACGGCAACAGAACCATAATAGATGACTTCACCATTCCCGGCTGGATACCCGGCAGCAGCACTCTGGAATACGAAGACCAAATTGTTGGAACATTTACCAGACCCGACAGCGACGGTATCGAAAGCTACACCCTCGTTTACAAAGGCCAAATCAACGCCAACCCCTCCCAGCCGGATAACGACGACCCCATCGCCATAGCAGTAGCAACCATCGGCCTCGGATACCCCATCGTCGCCTGGGGCGACGACTCCGACGGCATAGTCAGTAACATCCCCGAAGGCAATGACTTCGTTGATGTCGCCGCCGGAAAATACCACGCCCTTGCCATAAGGTCCGACGGCTCGCTCGCCGCCTGGGGTTGGAATGATTACGGCCAGTGCGACGTCCCGCCGGGAAATGATTACGTCGCAATCGCAGGCGGCTCTCGCCACAGCATTGCGCTTAAATCCGACGGCTCTCTAATTGGCTGGGGCGATAACTCGAGTGGCCAAATAGATGTCCCCACGGGCAATAACTACGTCGCCATCGCCTCCGGCGACTATCACAATCTGGCCATTACCACACAGGGGCTGATTGTCGGCTGGGGTGGATGGAATTATTACGGCGAGTGCGATGCACCCGACCCGAACACCGGAACTGTTTACGTAGCCGTCTCCGCCGGAAGGTATCACAGCTTGGCACTGCAGTCCGACGGCGCTATCCGCGCCTGGGGCAGCAACGAAATGGGCCAGACCCGAATTTATATGTTCGCCGGCGACGACCACGAGGCCGTCGCCGCTGCTGACAATTACAATTTCCTGCTGCTGCTCGATGATATGCTCATCACCTGGGGTGGCGGCGACTGGTATGAGCCGGGCATACCCGATTACCATTATCGCCAGCCCGATGAAAACGACTTTGTCGCCATAGCAGCAGGAACTTTGCATATACTGGCCTTGACGGCCGACGGCCGGATACTGTCCTGGGGCTGGGATGATTACGACCCGCCACCTTATCCGGTGCCTCTGGGAATAGTCTTCACAAAGGATATCGCCGCAGGATACAATTTCAGTCTGGCCTTGAAAGCTCGTTAACGGAAAAGTATGCTCTTATTGACCTTATCAATGGTAAAATTAGTGGCTGACACAGATGACAGAAAGCTCATTCGCCGAATACGCGAACAGCCGGCCGAACAGAACCCGCCAAATGTGGGTATGTGCTGATGCGGCGACTCTGAAATAAAACGGTTTAATTCGAGGTAACTATTGTGGCACGAAAAAAACACGCGGCAGAATCTAAAAAGAAAACCCGGAAACAGCCCGAAGAGGACCGGACAACCGAACAGCAGACCCCCGCCGATACGGACTCCCAAATTAAGGCCATCATCGAAAAAGGCAGGAAAAAGGGATTCCTCACATACGAGGAAATGAACGACGACCTGCCGGAAGAGGTAATCACGCCCGCCCGGCTGGATAAGCTCCTCTCCACGCTCGACGAAATGGGCATCAATCTGATTGACAAAGCAGATGTCGGAAAGCACACCGCCGCCCAGGCAGGCGATGAGGACGACTTCGACTCCGCAGAAGCAGAAGAAACCTCCGCAGAGGCCGCCGAATCTGAACAGCTCGAAGAGGACAAACTCATCGAAAAGGAGCTTGCCGCGGCTGAACCCACCCGAAGAATCGACGACCCAGTCAGAACATATCTCACACAGATGGGTGAAATCCCCCTTCTTGTCAGAGAAGACGAAATCTCTCTCGCTCGAAAAATCGAACTCTCACGTATGGCCTTCCGACGAAAAGTGCTCGAAAACGACTACTGCGCCAAAAATGCCGCTGAAATCCTGCAGCAGGTCCGCGAGGGAACCCTCTCATTCGACAGAACAATGAAAATCAGCACCGCCGAAAACCTCGTCAGGAGCGTCATAAAAAAACGATTCCCCCAGAACCTCCAGACCGCTAACGCACTACTGCAGGCAAACCAGCAATTCTTTAAACAATACCTCAACCTCGAAAACTCCGAAGGACTGGACGAAAAAGCCGCCCTCGTACTCAAACGCATTAACAGAAACCGCCGCCGGCGCGCCACGCTGCTCGAAGAACTGTCCCTTCGAACCAGCAGAATCCAGCCGATGAAAGACAAGCTCCACGGTATCTGCCGCAAAATGCGACACCTCGAGGATACAATCGCCGCCGGACCCGGTAAAGACTACGCCACCGAAGACATTGAAGCGATGCAGCAGGAGCTTGCAGGCCTCAGAGACCTTGTCGGCGAAACAACCGCTCAGTTACAGAAACGACTCCTCGTTATCGACCGTATCTTCGGCCAATACGAAAAAACCAAACGAGTCCTCTCCAGCGCCAATCTTCGACTCGTCGTCTCCATCGCCAAAAAATATCGCAATCGGGGCCTCAGCTTCCTCGACCTCATTCAGGAAGGTAACACCGGCCTTATGCGCGCCGTCGACAAGTACGAATACCGCCGCGGCTACAAATTCAGCACCTACGCAACTTGGTGGATAAGGCAGGCGATTACGCGGGCAATCGCCGACCATGCGAGGACCATCCGTATACCAGTCCATATGATCGAGACAATGAGCCGGCTGCGAACGGCCAGTAAAGTCCTCACGCAACGACTCGGCAGAGAACCGAACGTCGAAGAAGTCGCCAAAGAGGCAAAAATGACCATCGATGAGGCCCGCAGAGTGATGAAAATCTCTCGGCATCCCATCTCCTTAGACCGGCCTATCGGGGACAGCGAAGACAGTAACTTCGGCGACTTCATCGAAGACGACGAGATTGATTCACCCGTATCCACCGCCACGCAGTCCATGCTTAAAGAACGAATCGACCTGGTGCTGAAAACCCTGTCATACCGCGAACGGGAAATTATCAAGCTTCGATACGGCATCGGCGACGGGTATACATATACCTTAGAAGAGGTCGGTAGAATCTTCAAAGTCACCCGGGAACGTGTGCGGCAGGTGGAGGCAAAGGCCATCCGGAAGCTCCAGCACCCCGTCCGCGCCCGAAAACTCGTCGGCTTCGTCGACCAATATAAACTCGTCGACCCTCATAAACTCGTCGACCCTCATAAACATGTTCCGGCCCAAGGGTGAGCTGGGCCGATGTATGGGCTGTTTATGGGCGGGTTTCGGTTAGTGAAAATTTTTTATTTTTTAGATTGCCCGTACAGAGCTTTTGGTATAATTGCCGGCTATTGAGGGTAGTCCTCCGTCCCCCGGGAATATCCTCTCAGGAATCCATTGTGAGGGACACGGTATTAGTTAAAGGCCGGTATCGGCCGAAGGAGCAAAAAGTGAGTACAGGTACAGTAAAATGGTTTAATAGCAAGAAGGGCTTCGGGTTTATCGTTCCCGACGACGGCGGAGAAGATCTCTTTGTGCATCACTCAGAGATTAAGACCACCGGTTACGCCGAGCTGCAGGAGGGGCAGAAGGTCGAGTTTCAGGTCGGCCAGGGTAAGAAAGGCCCGTGTGCAGTGAGCGTCGTCCCGAAGTAAAACATCTACTGATTAAGCCGAAAAGAGGCCCCGCAAAAGCGGGGCTTTTTTTATTTTTCACCGCGGAGACCGCAGAGGATTTAATCACGGATTTAGTCAGTCGGTGAGGCGTTCAGTAGGTGGTATTGCCACCTAGCGCAAAACAACACAGAATATTTTGGCCACAGACCTATGGACTCCTTCCGTAAGGGATGGCCAAGCCCATTACGGAGAGCACTCAGAGAACGCAGAGAAATTTTAACCACGGATACCTATGGCACAAGTTCGCGCGGATTACACGGATTATGTTGGCCTTTGGTGTTCCACCTTCGCTTATGCTACGGCGGATAAATCATAACGAATCCTTTGCTCCTCCGGCGAGCCAGGATGCGCAGGGCAGGCGGATTACACGGATACCTATGGCACAAGTTAACACAGATTGACATGGTTGTTGACTAAAAAAGGCGGTTTGGGTAAAATGATTGTTGATAATCATAAGGAAGGTCAAGGATGAGCGGCGACGTTAGTGATAGGAAGCGATTGGTCACAATTACAGCCGGGAATATTGCGCACAAACATATCTACATAAGTGGTCATCACGACTTCTTTCCGAAAGAATCCTTCTCGTTGTTCTATTAACGGTATTTTAATATGAGATACAAAAGCATAATTTCTTACGCAGAGATTATAAAACGAGAAGAGATTATGCTACAGCGAGGAATGAATTTTCGAATCAAACCTGGCTATTCGATAATCTTGATGAGTGTGAGAAAAGGCGCACCTTATAGAGACCGTTGGCATGTAGAAACCAACCTTCTTGAGTATGAAGGCCACGATGAGCCAAAACGAACCGGCAACGACCCAAAAAAATTAGATTAACCTTTACAAACCACTACGGGGGCATTGACAGAAAATGGAAAATTCTTTGAATCTGCACTGGCATTTAAAGAAAAGAAACGCAAATCAGAAGTCGTTCAGGTATATGAAAAAATTTCAACAGGTGTGTGGTGTGATAGAGGAAGATATCAGTTGATTGATGCCACTATTTTGTTTGACGGAATTAGGAAAGTTTGTAGATTTTTCCTTAGACCAGCCAAGACTCCACGTGCGAAAGAACCACTGCTTCGACAAACGCGCGTCATACCAACGGCGGTTAAAGTCGAGGTTTGGAAGCGAGACCAAGGGCATTGCGTTATTTGTGGAAGCAAAGATAATCTCCACTTCGACCATGATGTTCCTTACTCCAAAGGTGGAAGCAGCATAACAGCCAAAAATGTTCGCCTTTTATGCGCGAGACACAACCTTTCAAAATCTGATAGAATTATGACCTTTGCTCCTTGGTTCACCACCCTCGCATCCGCGTTCTTTTCACGAACCGGGTAACAAATCGGAGATTATAAAATGACACAAAAATTATCTGATACTATGAATCTCACTATTCAGGAATATACTGCCGTATTCCCACCGCCCAAGAGAGATAAACAAATAAATTGGACACGAATTGAAACTAAGCTTCATAATGAGATAGAATGGACACAAGACGGAGCAGCACATGTTGCCGCTCTCGCACGTGACTATGGAGCGTTTGTTTTGCGCAATGCTCTGGCTTTGGCGCTTTCTTTGGGCATTGAAGATGGCGAGCTTGGTTATTAGGGGTTAATTTATAGAACGAAAAATTATGCAGATTTTCTTGTGATTTCTCTTGACCAATATGCGGGTTTTGCCGTATATTATAATAAGCGGACTGGAAATTCCGGTCGGTATGAGGCTTTTGGGAATACCAGAAGCCTCATATTATTTTTATGGGAAAAGCTTCAAACCCCAGCCGTCAATCCTGCCATTATTACCCACTCTAAACTTTGTCTTGATAATATCATATGCCCTGTTGAGTTGTTTCGGGCGAAGGGTTTTTATGCCGATAGGTCGAGCTGTTAAATCGGCTATTTGCAAACCTGATGAGTTTGATCGCTTGTCAACCATAACCATGTTGAAAGGCATCGGCTTATTGAAGTAGTTGGCGCCATCACAAATCCTTCGAAAAACAAGTTCAAGCTCATCGTCCTCTTTTTTGCCACGTTTTTCTACGATGACAGACGTTCTGTTCTGTGCCTGACCGGCATCGTTAAGATATCGAAAGACCCTCTCTAAACCAAAGGACAAGGAAATCTCATAGGGATTAGTGGGCATTGTATATTGTTGCTTTAATCGATTCTTATCGATAACAGATGCGATGAGAGTAAATGGCACTGAACTCATCAGGCTATTGAGCGAAACGACGAAATTTTGTCGGATGTCTTTGTCAAACAGGATAGCAAATGCACTGTCTTTTTGAGGTTTTCTGATATCATGTTCGTGCAACACGACTTCGCTATGTCCCCAAAATTTCATTTTTAGCTGCATCAGTTGCGGAATGACATTATCGATGTAGTCCTGTTTTCTGAATATGCAAAAAACAAGAACAAAGATCGGATAGTTTGTATCTATGCTTTCCAAGCCATGGTCGCCACTTTCATCGACATAAACAATATAATCGCTGAATTGTTGTTGTGTGCCTGCACTCAAACTTATGTTTCTCCGCTCAACAGCTTTGGCCCAAGTTCAAAATCGCATCCTCAATAAGGAAATCAAAAATCGTGTCGCAAGAAATATTAGTGCTAAACATCCAATTTAACAAGGCGAATTTTAAAATCCTGTTTACGTATAAATGCCATCTACCGACACTACTTCGGAAACCAAATATCAAGTATCGGCGTAACGTTAAAGGTCTTCCCGGCGTACCGGATTTTGTATTGCCTGCTTTAAAGACAACAATATTCGTTCATGGATGTTTTTGGCATAATCACAAGAACTGCAAAAGAGCAAAACTTCCGGAGACTAATAGGAAATTCTGGAAGAATAAGATTGATGGAAACAGAAGGAGAGATGCACGAGTGGAACGCTTGCTCAGAAATCAGGGATGGCGTGTTGTCACTATATGGCAATGTAGACTCAGCAAACAAGAGCAAGTTTTGAGGCGATTATTGAATTTAAAGAAGAAATACGATTGAAAAGGTGTACACGAAAAATATAGAAAAGACGGAAGAAAGAGAATACGATTACGGATAAAAACAATGGACAACTCACCACATGAATCAGCCTCGCCGGAGGCGGGCAAATCCTGCTGAGGAAGATAAATCCGAACAACACCCCCGGCCGGACCAGCGTTCAATGTTCGGCGTTCAGCCCTTCGACAAGCTCAGGGTAAACTTACAGCGGACAGATAACCATTTATGCGCTACGAAAAATTAACGGTAGCGAACTGGCCATGAAATATCCTCGCCGCCCGGTCGTACGCCTTCGCCGCCTCAATCTCTGTCGAATACGTTCCCAGCCCTATCCTCCTGCCGCCCACACTTATCCTCGCCGTCCATCTGCTGCTCAGCTTTGACTTGCTCACACCGCGATAATTACTTGTTGAATCTTTGCGCTTCGGCTTCATCGCGTTGTACTGATTTTGTGTCGGCGACGCCAGACGCAGATTCACTCGACGATTATCCAGGGTCCGGCGATCGCGATGGTCAACTAAGTAATCATCCGGGGCGTTCATTATCAATCGATGCATTGGTATATGTGCTCTACTGGGATTTTCCCTCGCCTCACTCGACACTGCATACCAGTTCCCGTTTACACTTTTGCTCGCTATCCATTTGTAGTAAGACAGCCACTCATAATCGTCGGCATCGACGAGTGCGAATTTGCAGTGCGTTAGTGGTATCTTGCGAAACCGATAACAGAAAATCACCCTGCGCATCACCACCAGCACGGGCCAGAATTTCTCTTCGATAAACTTCTGCACTGCGAACCATATCTCGTCCATTGTTGTTTCTTTCTCAACCAGTTCCCCAATGTCCTTCTCACGCTCAATTTTAGTCCCCTCTCGACGCTCTTTTTTTTCTTTCTTGGCCATTTGCCTCTCTCCTTTCAACTCGATACACTTCACACATCCCGCTTCACGCTTCACGAGATACGTGCCCTTCTGGGCTGCCGTGTTCACCTTTCTACTTTCAACTATCTATTTTCCCGCGAAGCCCATTTGGCTTCGCGCGTCCCTCTACCCTATGGCGCGAACTTGCGCGCTTTTGTCGAAAACTAAGGGATTTCCTGATATAAATCGAGGGGCCGAAATGCACTTAAGTGCTTGTGGGAAAGGCAATTAAAAATTTTTTAAAAAAGTCGGGTTCTAAGGGTTTTCGACTTGCGCGCTTTTGCTGAACAAATGTTTAATACATTTGTTTAATACGTTTGTTTAATTTTACCCAGATTAACGGGGCTTGAGTGGGTTCGAGGCCGGGAAAAACAGGCGAAATGCCTTTACTCCAGCGGCTTGTAGAACTTTTCCGGCCGGGGGCCGAGGGTGTTTGTGAGTGTTCCGAGGCCGGCGATTCGGCATTCGATTCTATCGCCGGGTTCGAGAAACTCACCAGTAGCGACGGCCACGCCGGCCGGGGTGCCCGTTAAAATAATATCCCCTGCCTCAAGCGTCATCAGGTTGCTCAAGAACGAAACGATGTCGGCTACTTTGTAAATCATATCGGCCGAGTTGGCCTTTTGGCGGGTTCGGCCGTTTACCTTAAGCTCAAGCTCCAAATCCTGCGGCTCAGCGATTTCGTCGCTGGTTACGAGGTATGGCCCCATCGGGCAAAAGCCATCGGCCCATTTGCCCGCGAGCCAGTCGTAAAACTCATCCCACGGGCGCTCTTGCCTGCCCTCTTTGAAAGTAACACTGCGTGCAGATACATCATTGGCAATTGTGTACCCGGCGACGCAACCGAGTGCGTCCGCCGGCGAGATACATTTTGCTTTCGCACCGATTACTACGGCCAATTCGATTTCGTAGTCTATTTGCTGACTATACACCGGCCAGGGGATTTGGTCATCAGGCCCGATGATGGTAGTGGCGGGCTTGATGAACGGCCGGGGAACCGTGGTTTGACGCGCCGCATCGGACAGGCCAAGTTTGAAGCCGCGTTTTATGTGCGCTTCTTTTATATGCTCTCCGTAGTTGCCCGCTAAAGCCAGTAACTTTCCCGGTCGGGGTATCGGCGAGAGCAATTTCACGTCCTCAGCAGACACAACAATATCCGATGACTTGGCTATATTGCGAATCTTTGCCAGACACTCTTCGCCTCTTTGCAGGACTTCGTTTATGTTCTTCGGCGGGTTAGGCCCGGGCCAGTTCGCCGGTATATCGACGATTCCTGCTTCGCCGAGCACACCGATTGATTCGGCCTCATTTCTTTTATATCTGACCAGCTTCATTTATCAGCCCTTTAGCCAATCTCAACTTTCCGGCAACCGGCCCATTTTATCACAACCGACGTTTCCCCGCACTTTCAAAACCCCTGTACGCTATACGCTACCGGCTGTACGCTAATTTAGTTTCGTCTTGTCAAGGTGCGTGCTATGTGGGATAATCAATGCCCAAAGGCAGCTTAATAATCGCAGGGAAAACGAATGGGACTGCAGGATTCATTATCACGATTTGGTAACTGGTGGCGTGGCAAGCGAGAGGTGGCGCACGGTGATTTCGAGGCGCCTCAGCTTAACGAGGAGGGATTAATTACCGAGCAGGAGCAGGCGTCATCGGCCACGGGCGGCCGAGCGGGAGTTGAGCAGCCGGTAAAGGCGGTGGCGGTCCGCGGCAAAAGCGAATCATTAGAGAAGATCCAGGCCGGCTTCGACCGCCTCATCGAGGAGCTAAACGGCATAAACACTCATCTCGCCAAGCAGGCGGCACAGCATGAGGAATTGGTCAGCCGAATCGACCAACTGCCGAAGCTGCTGGAAAGTTTTCCGGAGGTGGTTGAGAACCAAAAGGCGCTGACGGAATCGCTGATTGACCAGCTAAAGAACAACCTCGCCAAAGACCAGGTGCTGCTGTCGGCGGTGGAGAAAATACCGACCGAGTCGGCGAAACAAACGGATGAACTTCTAAATATAGAGCATCATCTTGCGGCGGCGGCGGACGTGGATGTGCAAATGACAGAGACATTCAATAAATTCAACGAATCGCTGTCCAAGCTGAACCAGAATACGCAGGACCATACAGACGGGATAGCACGGATGAGCAGGACGTTCGCGGCGAGCGACAGGTATCTGAAGTTTGTCGTGTCAAGGCAGAACAGGTGGTTTATGTGGCTGTTCGTTACATCAATAGCCGTGTGCGTTGTCGTGATACTGGTCTTTTTCGGCATTATCCTTTACCTGGCGAGGGGGTAGTTTCAGCTTCTTAGCGATTCGCTTTGGGCCGAGGGGAACTTTTCAGTGCGAGATAGCATTTCTATCCGGAGGGTTGCACTGCAATATTGCGGAAGGCATCGAATCACGGCCTGAGAGGCAATTGGAGGAATCAGGAACAACGGAAATATATTTCCGGAATATTTTATATTTTGCTTGCACTCTCTACGAATGTAGTGTAGCCCCGTAATTATTAGAGAAACAAGGAAGTGGGTAGACGATGTGTTCAATTCAGGGGGCAACTCCGCTCGTTTTTTCCGAAATTCCTTAAAAAAAGTGTAACGACACCGGGCCGTTGTGGACTGTTCTATTTAAGTACTGCTCGATTTTGGAGACCCGAGGGCTAGTTCTACAGATTACCATAAAATTTGAAAGGACAGGGATATGAAGGAGATACTGAAAATGGGCAATTGAGCTACCGTGTCTGTTGGCGGTTTGGGGTAATTAGAGCCGCCTCAGACGTGAACGCACCCATAACACACTAACACACTTATTTCTCGTCCCGAGCAGGGCCGAGGGAAGGAGGAACAAAAATGTCACACCTAAAGTCATCCCTGATTTCATCACTAATTATCTTCATCACAAGCACTTGCGGAACAGCTGAGGCACAAACGGTATATGCAGGGGGAAGCGAGCCTGGGGTCGTCTATAAATACCTTGGCGAGACTTCCTGGCAGATAATATCTCCAGAACTGGGCGGCGCGGTGCTTTGTCTTTGTGAGCATGACGGCCATTTGTACGCAGGTACTATGCCTAGTACTATCCTAGAGATGCTTGGTTCCCAATCCGGTCCTGGGGTCGAATCGTCAGCATCAAGGAAAGAGTTGTTTTTGTCGAGAGTACTTAGTAGTACCGATAGTGAGACAGGCCAAGTGTGGAGATACGAGGGAGAACCTAACGAATGGACACTGGTCGGGGACAATCTGGACAGCCAAGTGTGTTCATTAGTAGAATTCAGAGGAAATTTGTATGCGGGGACGGCGGGTTTGTCAGGAAGGCTCTACAGGTACGACGACCCTAACTGGACAAGGGTCGTTAACTACACTTCATGGAGCGGGTTCAGAAGTCTCTATGTTTGGAATAACATTCTATACATTGGAGACATAAGCAATGATAAGTTTGGTCGCTATGATGGAAGCAGCTTCGAGCAGGATGCTGATTTAGGTGGAAGCTGTATCTGGGATTACGAAGTTTACGACGGCAACTTATATGCTTCCGCTTACCAGGGCAGAGTGCACAAGTCCCCAAATGGAATCACATGGACCACAATACGTGATTTCCAAAGTGCCGATTCGTGGGAGTTGGAAACGTTTCAGAACTACCTATATGTAACGACGGGACCAAAGCTTGAAAGATACGATGGAAATGATTTCAATGAGCCTAACTGGACCGAGCAAAACGGGTACGAAATAATATCGATGATTAACACAGGGGATTCCCTGTTTCTCGGGACTGGAGGAGAAGCTGGATATTCTGGAGCGTCAGGAATTGGTAAAGTCTATGCTTATGACGGAAATAATGTTCAACCGATCTCCGGCGATATGGGCAACGGAATACAAACATTATGCGAGGTAACAAAAGGATGGATTGATTTAACCAAGGTTGATGACGGCAATTGTGTCGGGCCGGGTGACGAGATAATCTACACTATTGATTACATCTATCACGGTGATGCGAACTGCCCAGATATTAATGATGTCAATATTATTGACGAACTGCCGGAGGAAGTGGATTTCAACTTAGCGGATTCCGATGGAATTTATGATCCCTGCTCGAATACGGTTATGTGGAACCTCGGGACTCTTCATCCTGGAGACAGCGGTTCTGTTACACTGAAAGTCAATGTGAATGAAGACGCCACGATGTGCGAGACAATCGCAAACTATTGCCTTATCAGAAGTAGCAACGATGTTATAAGAACGACTTTTGAGAATACTCCTGTTTGCTGCCCAACGCTTACGAAGGAGGATAATGTGCCTGATGGTAACTGTGTCGGGCCGGGCGACAACATCGTCTACAACATCTGTTACGCTGCCAACGGCTATGGCGATACGAATGTTGAGATTACCGATGAACTGCCGAACGACGTGGAATTTATCTCGGCTACGGGCGACTATGAGCATAATGCCGGAACGGTAACATGGAATATTGGAACTTTAGGGTCTAACGACGCAAATTGTGTTACACTGACTGTGAAGGTTAAATGTGCTCAGCCGGGCGGGATAATCACTAACTGCAGCGAAATGACGGGGGACTGTATGACCAGCGCCGTGACCGCTTGCGAAGATACCCCTGTATGCTGCTGTCCGACACTGACGAAGGTTGATGACGTCAATGAGGGCGGTTATGCCACACCAGATTTCAATATTATCTATAGTATCTGCTACGACGCCAACGGTTACGGGGATACAAATGTTTTTATTACCGATGACCTGCCGGAGAATACGATTTTTATCGAGGCCTCTGACGGGGGAGAGTATGATCCCGGGAACAATTCAGTAACGTGGGATATTGGCACGGTGGGGCCTTACGATTCCGGATGCGTCTATTTAGTGATACAGGCCGAATGCCCCCGGGCCAGTAATACAATCACCAACTCCTGCAAGATGACGGGGGACTGCATTGCCCTTGAAGCCGAAGAAAATACAGAGATTCGGGGTTTCCCAGCACTTGTCAAAATTGATAACGTCGGTGATTGTGTTTATGTCGGGCGCAATATAATCTACGACATCTATTATGATGCGAACTGCTACAGCTATACTGATATGGATGTCGTAATTATAGACTCCCTTGCTGAAGAAGTAAATTATATCTCGTCGGAGCCATTGGGAGTATATGACCCCATCGGACATACAGTCACCTGGGAAGCAGTACTTCATCCGGACAGCCCCGGTCACATTGAGCTAACTGTTTTAGTAAATACGACGGCTGAGTCCGAAAAACCATTCACAAACTATTGTAATATGAGCGGGCCAGGGTTCGATGTAAACACCAGCGAAGCAACCGTTGTGTGCAAAAATATTATCTACGTGGATGCAGATGCAAACGGCTTGAACGACGGCACTTCGTGGGAGAACGCTTACAACCACCTGCAGAACGCACTGGAAACTGCGAGCATAACTCCCGGAAGCGATGAGATATTGGTAGCTGAGGGAAACTATATGCCGGACCGGAACACTCTCCACCCAGAGGGTACCGGTGACCGGGA
>Ga0315551_10000200_pt1 | contig 47414 bp, 41 predicted proteins | sample SalMarSW160290MG_FD_203678 | JGI IMG/M metagenome (GOLD analysis project Ga0315551, IMG submission 203678) | Salt marsh sediment microbial communities from the Plum Island Ecosystem LTER, Massachusetts, United States - Salt Marsh Sediment SW1602-90 ...
CACCACCGAGGTGGTAGCAAGGTATGTCTTCAACAGTCCTACCATCTGGGCCTGGCCAATAAATAGGCAGCTTTTTGGCGTATTTATACTCTTTGGTGGAGTATACACCCTGCTCTATGGTGGGCATATCAGGGTTGAAGTGTTCTATAACCGCTTCTCCCCCAGGATGAAGTCGATTGCCAGGTTGATTGCATTGGCATGTTTCCTCGTCTTCATCGGCGTGCTGGTGTGGCAGGGAGCTTTGATGGCTGAAATCTCTTTAATGTGTGGGGAGCGTGCCAGTGGAACTTTTCACATTCCTCTTTATCCCTTTAAAATACTTATACCAATAGCTGCCTTTCTATTCTTGCTTGAAGGGATAGCTGACTTCTTCCGGAAGAAAAACGCAGGTAGTCAATAATCAATGAGCGTTGAGCTGGTCACAATTTTGCTCTTCGGCGGCCTCATTCTGCTCCTAGCCTTAGGGGTTCCTGTCGCCTTTGCCATTGGTGGCATCAGCGTGGTATTTACCTTTTTGTTATGGGGCTCTCCTGGCTTATATACCGTTGCCACCACCACCATTAGTGAAATAACAGACCCTGTTTTGATAACAATTCCCCTCTTCTTGCTGATGGGGAACTTTTTACTTCATTCAGGCATATCTGACCGCCTATTTCAGGCGCTCAGTTATTGGCTATCGGGGTTAAGGGGGGGTCTGGCAATAGTGTCAATTGGAGTATGTGTTGCCCTCGCCATGTGTAGTGGATTTGGTCCCGGCATCCTCACCCTGGGGCTGATAGCAGTACCGGCTATGCTCAAGCGTTCCTATGATAAATCCCTGGCCTTGGGCAGCGTGATGGCTGGGGGAGTCCTAGGAGATATTATTCCCCCCAGCATCATCATGATAGTTTTTGCCTATATTACCCGTTTTTCAATAGGTAGGCTTTTTTTCGGGGGTGTTATCCCCGGGCTTATCTGTGCCAGTTTGTATGTGCTCTACATAGTGATAAGGTGTTACTTCCGCCCGCAATTAGCACCAAAAGCAGCCGAGGACGTCAGCTGGAAGATGAGGTGGGTATCACTGAAGGAAGTAATTATTCCTACCTTGTTAGTCCTCATGGTGTTGGGATCGATCTTTCTCGGTATTGCTACTCCTACAGAGGCCGCCGGGGTAGGAGCCTTTGGTGCTTTCCTGTGCTGTTTAATCTATCGCCGGTTCAGTTGGAAGATAATGGTAACTTCATGCCGGGAAACCTTGAAAATTAGCAGCATGGCTTTATGGATTTTAGTTGCCGCCACCCTTTTTGGAGTTTTTTATACCAGTGCTGGCGCTCAGTCACTCGTGATGGGGATAGTAACAGGACTGCCTGTCAATCGTTGGATCATTCTTATAGCGATGCAAATTATCCTACTTGTTTTTGGCATGTTCATGGATGATTATGCTATCATAATTATTTGCGCCCCTATTTTCGCGCCTATAGCTATTTCCTTGGGCTTCGACCCTATATGGTTCGCCATAGTCTTTATTCTCAATATGCAGGTGGCTTACTTGACACCCCCCTTTGGTTGGGCTTTAATTTTAATGAAGGGGGTCGCCCCACCGGAGATAACTACAGCGGACATCTGGCGCTCGGTCCCCCCATTCGTAACTATACAATTGCTGGTCTTGGTTCTCACTATGTTACTTCCCCAGCTAGTTCTATGGCTTCCGGGTAGAATGTTTTAGGGCAACATCAACTACGGTAAACACTTATTGTAGGAGGTAGATAGATGGAAAAGAAATCACGTAAACCAGAGTGGACGGAGGAGGACAGAAAACACCAGCTCCATGGCGGGGTGCCCTTGGATGCCTTTGCCGAGAAGGGCAGTACCATGATCATAAGCGAAGCGCATGGCCTCATTCTCAGGGATGTTCATGGCAAGGAATATATTGATGCCCTGTCGGGAGCAATTTGCGTTAATCTCGGCTACGGATGCGAGGAGCTACCTGAGGTAGCCATGGCTCAAATGGCTCAGTTGAGTTACCTCATGAATTGGTCAAATTTTGCCAATACCGCAGCCATCGAATATGCTGGCAAGCTGGCTGAATTCACCCCCGATGGGCTGGATCGCTTTTTCTTCGCTAATAGTGGTTCTGAGGCCAATGAGAGTGCTTATAAGATTGCCCGCTACTATTGGATGAATCAGGGTAAAGAGCACAAGACCAAGATAATAAGCCGGCAGCACTCCTACCATGGACTGAACCTTGCTTCCATGTCAGCGACCGGCATGGAAAGATTCCACGAAAGATTTGGGCCCCTCATTCCTGGGTTTATTCGAATACCTACCGCTTATTGCTATCGCTGCCCCTTTGACAAGGAGTATCCCGACTGCAAGCTAGAGTGTGCTGAGGCGCTGGCGGAAGCGATTGACCGGGAGGGTGAGGACACCATCGCCGCCTTTGTTGCTGAGCCAATCCACGGGACTTCTGGTACCATTATCCCGCCGCCAGAGTATTGGCCACGGGTAACGCAGATATGCAAAGAGCGCAACGTCCTTTTAATTCTTGACGAGGTTATGACCGGCTTTGGTCGAACCGGTAAGAACTTCGCCTGTGAGCATTGGAACTTTATCCCTGATATGATGCTGATGTCAAAAGGGATAATAAACGCTGCCTTGCCGCTCTCAGCAGTAGCCATAACTGAGAAGGTATTTCAAGGGATGAGCGGCCCAAACGCCTTTTACCACCTGTACACCTGCGGTGGTCACCCGGTGTGCTGCGCTGTAGCCATGAAGAGCCTAGAGATTTTGCTCAGAAAGAAGCTGGTGGAAAACTCAGCCACGGTTGGCGAGTACATGCTTGAGCGTCTTAAGGAACTGGGGGAGTATCCCCACGTTGGCGAGGTGCGTGGATTAGGCCTGTTCGCCGCTTTTGAGATAGTGGAGGACAAGAAGACCCGGGCTCCCGATAGCAGCATGGCAAAGAAGCTGGTGGCTGCTGCCAAAGATCAAGGTTTAATCGTCCGTGTCGCCGGGACGGCGATACAAGTAGCCCCCCCACTCATAGCCACCGAGGATGACATTGACAAAATAATGGATATACTTAAGCCAATTGTGGCTGAGCTTAAGCCTTGAGGCTGACAATGTGAGAGGATGATAAGGGAGTACAAAGCAAATCATCGTCGCCTATTGGCTGTTGACCGGCCGCACCTCTTAGTTCGAATTCGACCAGAATCAAGAAGGGTAGGGAGGACAGATTCCAATGGATGGTTGGACAGGTAGGATTTTAAGGGTCGATTTAGCTCGAGGTAGCCACTTCGTTGAGGATTTAGATCCAGATGTGGCTAAAGACTTTATTGGCGGTCGTGGTCTAGCCTCAAAGTTTCTCTTTGACGAGATTGACCCCACGATTGACCCGTTTAATCCTGATAATAAATTGCTCTTTGCCACCGGTCCCTTGACCGGGAGCGGGGCTATCGGCAGTGGTCGGTTTATGGTGGTTACCAAATCACCACTCACGGAAGGGGTAGGCTGTGCCAATATTGGAGGCTATTTTGGTCCGGAATTAAAATTTGCTGGCTATGACATGATTATCTTTGAAGGAAGAGCCAAGAAACCGGTCTATGTGTTGATTGAGGATGATAAGGTGGAGATTAAGCCAGCACAACACCTGTGGGGGAAAACTACCAGTGAAACTGAGGAGGCGGTCAGGGTAGAGATAGGCGATGCGCGCAAGGCTAAAGAGTTCCAAATATGTAGTATAGGCCCTGCCGGTGAGAATAGGGTGCGGATAGCGAATATTATACATGGTGGTCATCATGCCGCCGGTCGCGGTGGCATAGGAGCGGTCATGGGGTCGAAAAATCTCAAGTCAGTAGCCGTTAGGGGTACGAAGGGGGTTACCATAGCCGATAGGGAAGGTTATCTAAAGCTTATGGATATCCTTTACGAAAGTGTCAGGAAATCACCAACCTTAGAGCGAAGGCCTCTTTACGGCACATGGACTGGGATAACAAGAGCGTATAAGTTTGGTGTGTTGGGGACTAAGAATTTTCAGACCGGTGTTATTGAAGGGGTAGATAATGCCGAGAAGGTCTTGCGTGATAAATACTATGTAAGGTCACACACCTGCCATAGTTGCCCCTTCCAAGAAATGAAGACGACCCGGGTAACGGACCCCGAATTCCAGAGTGAAGGTGGCGGATTGGAGTGGGAGAGCTTCGGACTTCTCGGCCCTGACTGTGGTATTATCAACTTCGATGCGATAAATAAGGCTGCTCATCTCTGCAACGAACTCGGGATAGATACCATATCTGCAGGGGGCACCATTGCCTGTGCCATGGAACTGTATGAGAGGGGATTCTTGTCAGCGGAGGATACAGGCTATCAGCTCAATTTCGGTAACGACAAAGCCATGGTTGCGCTTGTGGAAAAGATGGGTCGGCGGCAGGGTTTTGGAGACATATTGGCTGAAGGGGGCTACCGTTTGGCGGAAAAGTATGGGCATCCTGAGCTTTTCATGGGGGTGAAGAAGCAGGGGTTCCCCGGTTTTCACCCTCAAGGGTTTCAAATCCTCGCCCTGGGCTATGCCACCAGCAATAGGGGAGCCTGCCATCTTAAGAACATTGCCTATTACGGTGATAGTCGGTTCCAGACGGCAAATCAGCCAGCTCTGGCGAAAACAGACCAAGATTACATTGCGGCGATGGATTCGGCTGGATTATGCCATGCAATATATGTACGTGATTTCCCGGCGTGGCGGAACAAAGTAGCAGAATTACTCGAGGCAGTCACTGGCGTTGGTTATACCCAAGAAAGTACGCTACTTGCTGGCGAGCGAATTTGGAACCTGGAACGGCTATTTAATCTCAAGGCAGGGATAACAGCAAAGAATGATACCCTTCCCAAGCGGATACTTGAAAAACCCATGCCGGAAGGGCCCAGCAAAGGACAGGTAGTCAGGCTTGGCGAAATGCTGCCTGAATACTACAGGGTCAGGGGCTGGGATAAAAACGGTATCCCTACTCCAGAGAAGCTAGCCGAACTGGGGTTGGCCAGAGAAGGAAGCGGATAGTGGCGGGAATAAAGATAGACCGTGACAAATGCTGTGAATGCTACCTCTGCGAGACGATCTGTTCGTTGCAGTATAGTAAAAATACGGTTAACCCCAAAAAGTCACGAATAGCAGTCTTATTCAACAGGCCTGGCGTCGATGTTATAAGCTGTAACCATTGTGAGGAGGAGCCTCGATGTGTCAGGGCGTGCCTGAGCGATGCTTTAGCCCCTGTAAAGTATAAGGGAGATGACTAATGGTTACTACGTTGCTATCATTTGTGCCCGGCACTGTGGGATCTTGTACCGCCATTGCCATTGCTACCCAGGGTATGGCTGATGGGCTTGTAATGATTGACTCAGCCAAAATCTGCTTACGAGTCATCTTCGGGACATCGGAACCGCAGCGACGTTCACACATAACATAGTAGTTCGAAGTGGCACTATAGGAATGCGTGTATCCTGAGTCAGGTATTTGATTCGGCTTTTTTAAGGTAAATCTCCGCCAACCATAAAATTGCAGCTTAGTGTCCTGTTTATAGGGGAACATTGGGAGCAATATGGGAGCACTCGGCAGAGTATATTGAAGTATAAACAAGTATTTACAGGTATATGGTAATAAAGTCTTGAAAATCTCTGGTTCTGTAACTTATTAATAATATTGGCCTGCCTGCGCCTGCCAGTTTGAGATAAAGTTCCTGTTAACCACTAGGTTGCAAGTTCGAGTCTTGCCCGGGGAGCCATTCGACACGCTCAAGGGGCTACCACTTACGTGGACGCCCCTTTTCGCTTGCCCTTCGGTTGCCTCAGGGTCCCGAGCATGCCGAGGGACTCATGGCAAGCCATTTCGACTGAGTGTTATGTTGTGAGCGTCATGTAAAGTTCCTCTTGTTAACAATATAAGTCCTCCCAACTCCTCTGTTTTTCAGAGCTGACAAAAATTGTCTTGATAATTGCCGATTTTGGCCTTTGTTCTCTATCGCTCTTTGAGGACGTCTGAATTATTCAATAATTATAGTGTGTTACAACAAGGCACAATTGCTTGAAGGCATGAAATTTGCATTTAAAATAGATGCCCGATTGAGGGGGTGAAACAAAGTTTTATATGCGTTAGTAGACCTCATTATGGGTGAGAAGGAGATAGAAGGGCAATTTTATTAATAACATTCATATTAATTTTTGACATATTCGAATGGATAATAGACCTATTCACATTCTGCTCATAGAGGATAACCGCGGATATGCCACTGTGGTTCATGAAATGTTGGCCCGCGTAATGGACATCCCGTATCAATTCAAACATGCCGAAAGGCTAACGACAGGACTAAAACACCTCGAAAAGAACGAAACCGATGTTGTCCTCTTGGACCTTGGGTTGCCTGACAGCAAAGGACTCGATACCTTTACCAAGGTGTACGATCATACACCAAAAGTCCCCATCATTGTGTTGACAGTAAACCATAATGATGCACTGGCGGTTGAAGCAATTAAAGCGGGCGCACAAGATTATCTTGTCAAGGGACAGTTTGAAGGTCAGGTGCTCGGGCGAGCAATACAATTTGCCATTGAGCGTAACCGGGTAGAGGAATCGCTCAAGGGTGAAAATGTTTTTCTGCGGTATATTTTGGATAGCCCGTCCCCTATCTCTGTCATGTACACTGATATGGAGCGTAATATACTCTATTGGAATGAAGGTGCTGAACGGATGTTCGGATATAAGGCCGAAGAAGTCGTAGGCCGTCAGAAAATTGACATATTATATCCTGATGATACTACGCACAAGGCGGTTGAAGATGTGCGTCTCTCCATGTTGGAAAGAAAAGAGGAAGTTGACTGCGAGATTAGAGAAGTAACGAAAGATGGGAGAAAGATCTGGGTTAACTTGATCTGTGTCCCCCGCTTCGACGAAAAGGGCAACGTGATAGGTATTTTGGGTATTGGAGAGGACATTACCGAGCGCAGACAGACAAAGCAGGAACTTCAACAAAGTTTCGAGAAACTACAAAAAACCTTAGATGCCATGGTCAACGCCTTGGCATCGACGGTAACAATAAGGGATCCTTATACTGCCAGTCATCAAAAACAGGTAACACAGCTTGCCTGCGCCATTGCCGAGGAAATGGGGCTTACAGAGCAACAGGTCGATTGGATCAGAATGGCTGCATCTGTTCATGATATCGGTAAGATCAATGTGCCCATTGAGTTTCTCAGTAAACCTGGATCATTAAGTCACGTTGAATACGATATGGTCAAAACTCATCCTCACGTAGGTTATGAGATACTGAAGACGATAGAATTCCCCTGGACGATGGTGCAGGCTGTGTTGCAGCATCATGAAAGGTTGGATGGTTCTGGCTATCCCCAGGGGCTTAAAGGCGACGAGATTATATTAGAAGCTAGAATCTTAGGTGTGGCTGATGTCGTTGATGCCATATCTTCTCACCGCCCGTACCGAGCTGCTTTTGATATTGACAAGGCATTGGAAGAAATCGAAAAGAACAAGGGCACGCTTTATGATACTGACGTGGTGGATGCCTGCTTAAAACTTTTAAAAGAGAAGGGTTTTAGGTTGAATAATAGAGAAGTACAGGCTGCCATTTCTTGGGGCACTATTTTATCATAACGGAAGCTAGCCCGCGTGAGCTTGCATATAGCCTTGTTGCGAGAAAACAATCAAAATGTATGTTCAGGGATTTCTAACGCCGCCTTGTCCGCGTTTTTTATTACTTGGGCCTTGGCGTTTGCAAGGCTCAGCACGGTACTTACAAAATAGCGGGCGGAGGCCACCTTGCCGCTGTAAAAAGCCGCATCGGCATTTTCTGTCACCAGTTTTTCCAATCCATCCGGTTTTTTGATCCCTTTCTCCTCGGCCAGCTTTGTCAATTTGTCTTGGGCAATGACTGCCTGCCATATCAACAGCCAGCCGACGATGACGTCGCCAAAAAGCTCCAAATAGGGGTAGGCGTAAAGGGCAACAAGAGGGAAGTCCTTCTTGTGAATGTCGACAAGAAACGTGGACGCATCTGCCAACGCAGTGTGGGCCGCATCCAAAATCTCTACGTATGGGGCGAGACTTCGGTGCCCCTTATGTTTGCCGCAGAAGGCATGGACATCCTCCAGAATCCCTTTAAATAGATCGCTGCTGTCCCTCCCCAGCTTGCGACCGGCCAGGTCCAAGGCCATCATACCATTGGTCCCTTCAAAGATGGAGTGGAGCTTCTCATCTCTCAAAAATTGCTCAATGGGGTAATCCTTCATATATCCGTAACCGCCGTAGACTTGCATCGCTGTTTCGGTGACCCGAAAGCTCAGATCCGTGCCATAGGCCTTGGCAAGCGAGGTGAGAAACCCTGTCCGGCTCTCCCACTGTTGCCTTTTTCCCTTGTTTTGAGCCATCCGTTCCTGGTCCATGCAATAAGAGGTGTACAAGATGAGAGCGCGCACGCCCTCGGTGTATGCCTTCATCTGGAGGAGCATGCGACGGACGTCGGGGTGCTTGATGATCGGACACTGGCCTGCGCTTGCTGGTTTGCCAATTTCCGTCCCCTGGAGCCGCTCCTTGGCGTAGGCCACGGCGTGGAGGTAGGCTGTACTGGCAACTGAAGCCCCATGACGCACCGTAATCAACCGTGCTTCGTTCATCATTGTGAAAAAGATCTGCAAGCCCTGATTTTCTTCCCCTACCAGTTCGCCAATACAATTCCCGTCTTCACCGAAATTCAATTGACAGGTGGGTGAACCCTTAAGGCCCATCTTTTTTTCAAGGGCGACGGTCTTGACGTCATTTGACTCCCCCAAGGAGCCGTCCGGATTGATCTTGATCTTCGAAACGATGAACAGCGAGAGCCCCTTGGTTCCGGCTGGCGCACCTTTGACTCTGGCTAATGCCAGATGGATAATATTTTCGGTCAGGTCAGTATCCCCTCCGGTGATGAATGTTTTGTTGCCGGTTATGGAATAGGTCCCGTCTGGATTGCGCTGGGCCACGGTTTTGGTGGCGCCTACGTCACTACCTGCCCCTGCTTCGGTCAAAACCATTGTCCCGGTCCATTGCCCGGATAGGATCTTCTCCACGTATTTCTCTTTCTGTTCTTCCGTCCCGTAAGTAGCTATTAATAAAGCCGCCCCTCGCGTCATGGCGGCGAGTGTCTGGAAGGCCACATTGCCTGCCTCAAAGTACTCATTTGCAGCCATGCCCACCGTTACAGGCATGCCTTGGCCGCCATATTCTTGCGGTATGTCGAGCCTGCGCCATTCTCCCTCATTCCATAAACGCCACAGCTCATGGAACGATTTGGGCACACTGACTTTGCCGTCTTGAAAACGGGCCCCCTCAGTGTCCCCCTCAGAGTTAGTTGGCATCGTTACGTTTTCAGCAAGCTTTTTGGCTTCGTTGAGAACCATGGTGTAGATTTCCGAGTCGAACTCAGCATAGATCTCCGATTCTGAGAACGTGCCGATTTCAAACTGCTCGAAGAGGACAAACTTTTGATCCCTCTCATCAACTAAAAGATCAGCCATCGCAATACTCCTTTTTTATTCTAAATCCAGATTAAATGGTTCATGAATACTGGATCTTCTGTTTCAATAGATTATTTTCAAAAACGGGATTATAGGACGATGAGGCGATTAAAATGTTTTAAAAAATCTTAATTGTGGGATATGAAAGAGCAACCGCTCCGCAGCCGAACGTTCCGCCTCGTCCTTTTTTGCGTTTTCTTTATTCTACGACACTTATTGAAACGTTCCTTTCCCCTTTAAGATAAATAGAGTCTATAATGTAGGAAGGCTGTTTGCGTATGTCAAGATTTTTTTTGATTCCCTAACCGAAATGCTCAGGTATCCGAAAAATTCATTTACGTAAAACAAACTGATAAGGGAATGCTCTATACTCAATCAAGAAAGCATGTTTACTCTCCTCCGGCCTTGAAAAAATCCTTGACATATAACCTGCGGAGTGATAAATAATAGCCATATTTTCTACCGATCGATCGGTATATTATTAGGATAAACCAAGCAGCGGTGAATACCATGTCGAAGAGAGATACGATCTTGCAGGCCGCAACGAGGTTGTTTGCGGCCATGGGTTTTGAGAAGACCTCTGTCCGGAAGATTGCCAAGGAGGTCGGATTGAGCGTTCCCGGAATGTTCCATTATGTCCCCTCCAAGGAGGAGATCCTGAACGAGATCATGATCGGCTTTATGGATGAGGGATACAAGAGGCTGATGGAGATCTATAACAGTGCAATGGGTCCTGTCGAAAAATTAGAGGCGGTCTGTAAGTTTTACGTTGAGTACTATGCAGGGCACAAAGATCAGCTGACTATTCTGGTATCCGAAGGAAAATCCCTTTCCCCGAAACACCGAAGGAACTTTGTTGATAAACAACGGGTCTATGTGGAGGCCCTCAAAAGGCTTTTGAGCGATCTGGGCAAAGAAGGTCTGCTCAAATCCATAGACCACTCGGTCCTTGCTTTTATTTTTTTCGGTATGGTCAACTATACGTATACCTGGTACAACCCACGGGGCACCATGGGGCCGGATGCATTGGGGGATATATTCAGCGAGGTCTTTCTCCGAGGGGTCCTCAAAGATCAGTAGGGATCCCATGGATAAAATAGTCACGCTTGTTTTATCACATCTTTATATAATTGAGGAGGAAAGGGATGGCTGAGCTTACTGTGGAACAGAGAGATATTAGGAAAGCGGCCAGGGAGTTTGCAGAAGGGGAGTTCACCGAGGTGGCGAGGGCGCTGGACGAGAATGAAACATTCGACGATGGCCTTTGGAAAAAGGCTGCAGAGCTTGGTTTTTTGGGTGCTGCCATAGAGGAAGAGAGCGGAGGAGGAGGTTTGGGGATTCTAGAGCAGTGCTTGATAATGGAGGAGTTCGCTCGGGTGGACGGTGGCATAGCTCAAACTCTCAATGCGGCCTACTTTGGTTCACAGCTTATTGACCTCATTGGGACCAAGGAACAAAAAGGAACATACCTTCCCCCCTTATGCAACGGTGAGGCGCGCATGGGGGTTGCGGTGACGGAGCCGGATGCAGGGAGCGACGTGGCATCCGTTACCACGACCGCGGTAAAAGATGGGGATCACTATGTGATCACAGGAAATAAGATGTTTATCTCCAACGCAACCATAGGGGATTTCCTCATTGTCTTATGTGTTACGAATCCAGAGGCTTCCGTAAAACACCATCGCTTAAGCACTATCATCGTTGAAACCAACAGACCTGGTTACGAAGCCAATAAATTGAAAGGAAAGCTCTCCATACGCTGTTCAGACACCGGCGAAATCACCTTTAAAGATGTAAGGGTGCCTCAGTCAAACCTCCTCGGCGAAGAAGGAAGAGGATTTTATAACATCATGGAGCTCTTCAATTGTACGCGCTTGGAGATAGGTGCCCTCGCATTAGGAACGGCGCAAGGGGCATTGGATAAGACGATCATGCATGTTCGTCAGAGGCGGCAGTTTGGGAATCCCCTGGCAGCTTTCCAGATCGTCCAGGCCAAGATTGCTGATATGGCAACGCTCACGGAGGCGGCGCGCTCTCTGCTCTATCGTGCAGCGTCCCAGGTAGATGACGGCGAGGTCGATCCTGCCATCATCGCCATGGCCAAGTGGTATGCTTGTGAGATAGCGGTGAAGGTGTCTGATGAAGCGATCCAACTCCACGGAGGCTATGGGATCTTGCAGGAGTACGATGTGGAGCATTACTGGCGTGATGCCAAGGTCATGGAGATCTTTGAAGGGACAAAGGAGATCGAAAAGATCCTCATTGCACGGCGATTATTAGGAAGGTACTGAGCGATGGATTTCTTGGAAAAGTATGAACTGTCTGCATGCCTCCAGTGCGGCAAGTGCACGGGGGGGTGCCCTGTTGCGCTGAGGGCCCCTCTCAACATTCGATCTCTCATGCGGGAGGTTCTGCTGGGAGGAGAACCGGAAAGTGTGCTCGAGCACCCGGAGTTGTGGGACTGTACAACCTGTGCCACCTGTACGTTGCGCTGTCCCAGGGGGCTGAACCCTTCGGAGTTCATCGTGGGACTCAGGGCGGAGCTTATCGAGGGGGGGAGGGTTCCCAAGACAATCATTGATGCCCTTGAAGGCACCTATAAGCACGGGAATCCATGGGGAAGGGCGAGGCAGAAGCGGATTGAGTGGAAGGAGGGTCTCGAAGTCAAGATCATTCCCGATGAAGGGGAGGCCGAGTGGCTCTATTTTATAGGGTGTGCCCCCTCCTATGATCCAAGGCTTCAAGGGGTTCCTCGGACGCTGTGTCGCATGCTCGATGCAGCAGGAGTTAGTTTCGGCATCCTCGGAACGAAGGAAAGCTGCTGTGGCAATGAGATCAGGAGGATGGGGGAGGAAGGACTCTTCGAGGAATTGATGGAGGAGAATACTAGCCATTTCCGCTCATCAGGGGCGACGAACATCGTCACCACGTCTCCTCACTGCTTCAATGTCTTCGGCAACGAGTACGACCTCAATGGATTTCAGGTCTATCACTATACGCAACTCCTTTCCGGACTTATTAAGGAAGGAAAGGTGGATCTTCCCCATACGGTGCAGAAGAAGGTCGTCTACCACGATCCGTGCTTTCTCGGAAAACAGAACGGGGTCTTTGATCCCCCGAGGGAGGTTTTGCGGGCGATCCCGGGGATCGAACTCATTGAGTTTGAGAGGAGCAGGGAGCGGAGCCTCTGTTGTGAGGGGGGTGGAGGGAGGATGTGGGTCGAGGGGACCGGCGAGGGAGAACGGAACAGCGAAATCCGCGTGAGGGATGCGCATGCAATGGGTGCCGACGTCATTGCCACGGCCTGTCCGTTCTGTCTGTTGACGCTGGAGGATGGTGCAAAGACAACGGGTTTGGAGGAGCAGGTGTTCATCAAGGATATCTTGGAGCTCGTTGCGGAAGCTATGGGCTTCGATCACGAATAAGGAGGTGTAACAATGGATGTCATCGTGTGCATTAAGAGGGTGCCGGAGGTCGCCGAGGTTGATCTTCAGGTAGATCCCACAGGCAAAGGAATAAAAGAAGGAGATTTGGTGTTTAGTTTAAATGATTGGGATAATTACGCGGTTGAAGAGGCGGTGAGGATCAAGGAAAAACATGGGGGTACGGTCACTGCGATAACGGTGGGGCCTGAGGAGAGCGAGGATGTGCTCAGGCGGGCGCTTGCGTTAGGGGCTGACGAGGCCGTCAGGGTTACGGATCAAAAGATGCACGGCTCTGATGGATATGCCATAGCGAAGATCCTCGCCGCCGTTATCAAGGATATGCCCTACGATGTCATCCTCACGGGCGTTCAGGCCGATGATGATGGGTATGGCCAGGTGGGGGCTACGTTGGCCGAACTGCTCGGCATACCCCACGCCACCCTGGTAACGGCCATGGAAATCGGGGAGAAGCGTGCAAAGGTCCACAGGGAGCTTGAGGGGGGGATGGAGGAGGCGCTCGAGTGCGCATTGCCCGCCCTCTTTACAATCCAGAGCGGGATAAACGAGCCCCGATATGTCTCCATCATGGGTATCAGGAAAGTGGCAAAAAAAGAGATCAAGGTGCTCGACCTCACTACTGCCGGCCTTTCGCCTGAGGATGTTGGAACTGTGGGTTCCATGAGCCTCATAGAGAGGATCTTCCCGCCCCCTGTGGGTGAAGGGGCCGAGATGTTGACCGGCAGCCCCGATGCCGTGGCAACCACGGTGACGGATATCTTTGTGAAGGGGGGGGTGATCTAAGATGGGAGAGATTATGGTCCTGATGGAACACCGGCAAGGGGAGTTGCGGGAGATCAGTCTCGAGATGCTTGCAAAAGGGCAGGAACTAGCCGAAAAGCAACAAGCGGAGTTGACCGCGGTCCTTTTAGGCACAGGGGTTGACTCGTTGGCAGCGGATATCAAGCGCCTGTGCCATCGCACCCTTGTCCTGGAGGATGAGCGCCTCACTCATTTTAATTCCGAGCCGTATCAAGATGTCCTGGCGGCTTTGATAGAGGAGAGAAAACCCTCCCTTGTGCTTATCGGGCATACTGCATTTGGGATGGATCTTGCCCCTGCCTTGGCCACAGCAGGAGGGATTCCCCTTGCGACCGATTGTTATGAGATTGAAGTCAAGGATGATGCGATAGTCCCCTATCGCCAGATGTACGGTGGCAAGATGTGCACAGAGGTCCATCTGCGAGAGGCCCCGTGCACGATGATCACTGTCCGATCGGGTTCTTTCCCAGCGGAGGGTCTTCGAGAGATCAACGGGGCGATAGAAGCGGTGCCTTTTGCTTTTGAAAAGGACTATTCCTACAAAAAATTTATTCAGTATCTCGAGGCAGTTGTGGGGGAGGTGGATATTACACAGGCTGATATCATCGTCTCCGTGGGGAGGGGGATCGGTGGTCCTGAGCATCTTCCCGTCGCCGAGGAACTGGCGGATCTGCTCGGCGGGGTGGTAGCCTGTTCACGGCCTGTGGCGGATAAACAGTGGCTTCCCAAGGAGCGGCAAGTGGGGACCTCCGGCAAGACGGTCAAGCCGAAGTTTTACGTAGCCCTCGGCATCAGCGGTGCCTTTCAACATCTTGCCGGGATGCAAAATGCGACTACGATCATCGCTATCAACAAGGATGCCAAGGCCCCGATATTCGGAGTTGCCGACTATGGGATCGTGGACGATCTGTTTAAAGCGGTACCAGCTATTGTTGAAAAGCTGCGTGAGCGGAAAGGTACATAGTGCCAGCAGTCCCAAAAGTACTCGTTATCGGTGGGGGTATCGCCGGCATGCAGGCCTCTCTCGATGTGGCGGATGCCGGTTATCAGGTCTACCTGGTGGAGCGGACGCCATGGATCGGCGGCCATATGTCCCAGTTTGACAAGACCTTTCCCACCAACGATTGCGCCATGTGCACCATATCCCCGAAGCTGACCGAGGTCGGCCAACATCCCGCCATCGAGCTTATCACCAACGCCGAGGTCAAGGAGGTCCGTGGGGAAGAGGGGGCATTTCACGTTCGCGTGTCACAGAAGCCCCGCTATATAGACGAGGGGAAGTGCACGGCCTGTGACCAGTGCGCTGAAGCCTGTCGCTTGAAAGATAAGGTCTTCGATGATTTTAATATGGGCCTCGGCAGCAGGAGCGCGTGCTATCTGGCCTACCCCCAGGCCATCCCGGTGACGTACGCCATAGATCCTGAACACTGCCTTATGGTGACGAGGGGCCAATGCGGCACCATGCCGAAGTGTATTGAGGCGTGTGATCGACAGGCCATCGATTTCCAGCAGCACGAGAGTTCTCTCGAGCTTGAGGTGGGGGCCATTATCGTTGCAGTTGGATATGATATCTTCGACCCAACGCTGAAACCGGAATATGGCTACGGAACATACAAGGGGGTCATCAGCAGTTTGGAAATGGAGCGCTTGTTTTCCCCGTCAGGACCGACGGAGGGAGAGATCATCATAGACGGGAAAGTCCCCCAGCGTTTTGTCTTTATCCAGTGTGTGGGTTCACGGGATCAGACAGTCGGCAACCCTTACTGTTCCAGGGTGTGCTGTATGTACACGGCAAAACATGCCTATGGCATCGTGGATCGGGTGCCGGGTGCCCAGGTGACGGTCTGTTTCACGGATGTTCGAGCATTTGGGAAAGGTCATGAGGCCTTCTACGAGCGGGTTCAGAGGAGCGGTGTCCTGTACCGTCGAGGCCTCCCCTCAGAGGTCTTCGCCCGTAATGGGGACTTGGTGGTAAGGGGGGAGGACACCTTGCTCGGCAGGCCCTACGAGGAGGCGGCGGATGTGGTGGTCTTGGCGTGCGGGCTACGACCTCGTCGCGGCATGCAGGAGATCGCCGCTGTCCTCGATCTTGCAGTTGATGAAAACGGCTTTTTGCTGGAAGAGGATCCTCATGACCCCGTTGTGTCGGGGAGACCGGGGGTCTTCTTTGCCGGCTGCTGTGAGTCGCCGAAGGATATAACCGATTCGGTCTCGCAGGCGAGCGGCGCTGCGGCAAAGGCCCTCGCAGTCATATCAAAGGTGCATGGATGAGGAAGAGGGTGCGAGTAGGGGTGTATGTGTGTCACTGCGGAAGAAACATCGCGGGATATATTGACATTCCTCAGCTTGTAGAGAAGCTGAAGGCAGTGCCCAATGTAACCATGGTAAAAGATGACACCTATATGTGCTCGGATCAGGGACAGGCAATGATCCAAAAGGACCTGCGGGAGGGGACCATCGACAGGGTGATTGTTGCCTCGTGTTCTCCGACAATGCACGAGCGTACCTTCAGACGATGCGTTGCTGAGGAGGGGTTCAACCCCTATCTCTATCAGCAGGTGGACATCAGAGAGAATTGCTCGTGGGTCACCAAGGACATCAAAGAGGCGACACAAAAGGCTTATGCAATCATAAAGGCGGGGGTATCACGGGTGAAAGGGCTTGAGCCCCTGTGGCCTACGGAATATTCCGTGGCCCCCACGACACTTGTGATCGGAGGCGGCATTGCCGGGATAACCGCAGCCATCGATATCCTCGAGGCCGGGTTTAACGTTATTTTAGTGGAACGTGAGGATCACCTCGGTGGATGGACGAGACGGATCGGAAAGGGGTTCCCGGCCTTGGTCCCCCTCAAAGCGTTTCTCCAGGACAAGCTTGAGACTTTGGAATCATACCCGCAGCTCAAGGTTTATCGCTCAAGTGAGGTAGTAGGACTCGAAGGATTCCCCGGTAACTTTCTGGCGACCATCAGACAAGCCGACAATACAACCATCGAAGAGGCCATCGGCAGTATCATTGTGGCAACCGGCTTTGTGCCCTTTGATGCACGAAAGAAGCCCGAATACTGTTACGGAATGAGCGAACAGGTGATTACGACCGTGGAGATGGAGGAACTGCTTGAACGCGGCATGCCTTCGGACAACGGACAGCCGAAAGAGGTGGCCTTTATCCAGTGCGTGGGATCCAGGGACAAGAGCATCGGGCGAGAGTATTGTTCCCGAGCGTGCTGTATGGTGGTGGCGAAACAGGCCCTGTTGCTGAAAGAGCTCATCCCCGAGGCACGGATTTCCGTCTTTTATATGGATATCCGCGCTTTTGGGAAGGGGCATGAGGAATGTTATGAAAAGGCCCAGCGCAGCGGGGTCCTGTATATCAGGGGAAACCCGTCGGAGGTGTACAAAGAGGACGACAAAATGGTCATCCGCTATGAGGATACCCTCCTGGGCAAACCGCAGGAAGCGAAGGCGGACTTGGTGGTCTTGGCGGTCGGGATGGAGCCGGCAGAAGGGACTGCGGAGTTGATCAAGGCACTTCGCGTTACCGGTGACAAGGACGGGTTTTTTCTGGAAGCGCACCCCAAACTGGGCCCTCTTAATACGCATTCCGACGGGATATTTATAGCCGGCTGCTGTCAGGGCCCGAAGGATATTACCGATACTGTTGCCCAGGCCCATGGGGCTGCGGCCCGTGCTACCCTTTCCTTCCATCAGGGGAGGGTAATAAAGGAACCTATCATAGCCAGTGTGGATGGAGAGGTCTGCTCAGGATGCCGCCTCTGCGAGGCCATCTGCTCCTTTGATGCCCTGCGCTTCGATGAGAGAAGAAAGCGGATGACCATACAGGAAGCGGTGTGTAAGGGGTGCGGTGCATGTGCGGCGACCTGTCCGTCAGGAGCGATCAGTCTCAAACATTTCCGGCCTGCACAGATGCTCTCATGGGTGGAGGGGTTTCTTGCATAGGTGTTACAAGTATGGCTCAGGATATACAACAGGATATACAAAAGGGTGTCTTGATCATCGGTTCAGGAGTCGGCGGGCTCAAGGCCGCCTTGGAGGTGGCTGCGCGAGGAAGACAGGTCTACCTCGTAGACAGAAGCCCGTTTTTCGGTGGGGAGATCGTGCGCATAGAGCGGCAATTTCCCACTAATAGATGTGGTCTCTGCCAGATGCTGCCGACCACAAACAGGGTCGAAGAAGGGGAATACTGCCTGCGGAGGGATTTTTATCATCCCTTGATCGAGCTCATACCCGGTGCGGAGCTTGTGGCGTTTTCAGGCACGGAGGGTGATTTCCAGGCGCGCATTCGCCAGCGGGCGCGCGGGGTACAAGAGGAGCTCTGTACGGGGTGTCAGCTATGTATCGAGGTGTGCCCTGCTGAGGCGGTTGATGAGTTCAATTGCTTCGGTACACACAAGGCCATCTCATTGTGGGGTCCCCAGCCGGTGCCGCCGATCCCGGCCATAGAGTGGGATGCCTGCACCCGTTGTGGCAAGTGCGTTGAGGTCTGTCCGACCGGCGCCATCGACCTGAAGATGGCGGATGCGGAGCGAGAGCTTCAGGTAAGCTCTGCCATCCTCGCCCCGGGGTTTGATGAGTTTGATCCGAGCATTCTGACCCAGTACGGCTATGGGCGTTGGAAGAACGTGGTCACGAGCATCGAGTGGGAACGGATAGTAAGCCCCCTCGGCCCCTTCAGTGAACGGATAGGGCGTCCCTCCGATGGCAAGGTCGTCAAGAAGGTGGCCTTCGTGCTCTGCGTCGGCTCCCGAGAGCGGCGTTGGGACTTCTGCTCGGCTGCCTGTTGTATGTATGCCGTTAAGGAGGCCCTTCTGGCCAAGGAATTGCGAGAGGATCTCGAGGCCACGGTCTTCTACATGGATCTCCGAGGGTTTGGCAAGGGGTATGATCGCTACATCGATCAGGCGCGGGTACAGGGCGTACGGTTTGTGCGGGGCAGAACCCCCCGCCTGTGGGAGGATCCACAGACGCGAAATCTCATCCTCAGCACGTTCGAAAATGGGCAATTGACCAAGGAAGAATATGATCTTGTTGTGCTTGCTATCGGGCAGAGGCCTCCTTATGGGAGTGCCGAGCTTGCAAGGATGTTAGGGGCCGATCTCAATGAATGGGGTTTTTGCAAGACAATGGACCCCGCAGGGATTGCGACAACGAGGCCTGGGGTTTTTGTGTGCGGTTCCTTTTCGGAGCCGAAGGACATCCCGGACACCGTCACACAGGCAACGGCCTGCGCCTTGAGGTCCCTTGGCCGGGAACGGGAAAAGGTCCCAAGCCTTCTGGAAGAAGGTGAGGTTACACCTGATGAAGAGCCGAGTATTGGCGTGGTGCTGTGCCATTGTCATGGTGAGGTTTTAGATCGCTTAGATATTGACCAATTGAAGAAGGCTATCAAAGGCCGCCCTGGTATCAGTGCTGTTTGGGAAGTTGCGGCTCTGTGTGTTCGGGACAAGGCACAGGGGCTGTTAGGCAAAATGCGCAAGCATGCTATTAACCGACTCCTGGTCTGTGCGTGCGCTCCCTACTGGTTTCGGCGACGCTTCTTGGAGGGAGTGGGAGGGATGGGACCCTGGCTTATCGAGTGGGTGGATCTCAGGGAAGGGGTAATACACCCCCACGGTCAGGAGGGGGCCCAGCAAAAGGCCGAGGCAATGGTCCTGATGGCCATAGAGCGGCTGCGAAGAAAGGATAGTGTCCCCCGCCGTTTCACACCGGTTAAAGGGAGTGCCCTCGTGGTAGGCGGGGGGCTTGCCGGTCTGACAGTGGCCTCGGCCCTGGCAGAGAGGGGGGTGGAGGTCCATCTCGTAGAACGAGAAGCAGAACTGGGTGGTATGCTCAAGGGGAGACCGGACAAGGGAGAGCTCCTTGAGGGATATGTCAGGGGGATAGAAACAAATCCTCTCGCCAAGGTCTATCTCAAGAGCGAGGTTACCGGGGTCAGAGGTCAGGCAGGGGATTTTTGGGCCCTGATAAAGGGAGCGGATGGTGAGCGCGAGGTCGGGATCGGTGCTATTGTTATGGCTACTGGAGCCCAGGAGTATAAGCCGACGGAATTCCTCTATGGAGAAAACAAGCGGGTTATTACCCAGCGTGAATTACAGAGCGGCCTTGCTTCAGGAGAGATTAAACCCCAGGAGATCCGCTCGGTCGTCATGATCCAGTGCGTGGGGTCGAGGGACAGGGAGCATCCCTGGTGCAATCGGTATTGCTGCACCGAAGCCTTGGAGAACGCCCTCGTGCTCAAGGAGAAGAACCCCGCTTTGGAAATCTACATCCTCTTCAGGGATATGATGACTTATGGTTTCAGAGAACGGCTCTACAGCCAGGCGCGGGATGCCGGAGTGGTCTTCTTCAGGTATGAGGACATACAAGAGATCAAGGTCCAAGGGATTGATCGATTGAAGGTGGCCTCTCCGGAAGGGCAGCTCGATTGTGATCTCCTCGTGTTGAGCACGGGGGTTATCCCCAACAGAGAAAACAGCCATCTTGCCGAGCTCTTTGATCTGGAGCTCACTGAAGACGGTTTCTTCAAAGAGGCAGAACCAAAATTCAGGCCCGTGGATGCCTTGCGGGAGGGGATCTATCTCTGTGGTGGGGCCCATTCTCCCAGATCATGGCAGGAGGTGATCCTGCAGGGGACAGCAGCTGCTGAGAGGGCCCTGGTCCTCGTCGGACAGGAGCGATTGGTGACGCCGGATGTGGTCTCCAAGGTAGTTGAGAGGCGTTGTTCCGGATGCGGATTGTGCGTAGAGGCATGCCCTTACGGAGCGAGGGTATTTGATGAGGAGCGGATGATAGCGGTGGTGAAAGAAGCCTTGTGTCAGGGGTGCGGGGTGTGCAGTGGTCTCTGTCCCAATGGTGCAGCGATTCTGCAAGGATACAGGGAAGACCAGGTATTAGCGATGATTGAGACGGCATTGTAAGGAGGAATAGGATGTCGGTTAAGAAGAAGAATAAGGATGAGACAAAAATTATCGGTTTTTTCTGCAATTGGTGTACGTCCACGGCCGCGGATCTCGCGGGGACCACGCGCAAGGAATATCCCGCATCGATCAGACCCATTCGGGTGATGTGTACCGGTACCGTGGATCCGGTCTACGTCCTCGATGCCTTGGTGAAAGGCGCGGATGGGGTTTGGATAAGTGGGTGTGACCTGGGTGAGTGCCACTATGTGAATGGGAACTACAAGGCGAGGAGGCGCATCGGGGTAATCAAGACGATCTTGGATGTCCTCGGTTTGGATCCGGACAGGGTCTATCTCACGTGGATCAGCGCGAGCGAAGGGCCGCAATTTGCCGAATGGGCGAAGCGGATCACCGAGGAGATAGAGAAGAAAGGCCGAAACCCGCTCGCTGATACCTTGACGACCTGAGGGGGAAGAGATGGCTCGAGGCGTTTTGAGGGAATATAAAGGGAAAGGATTAAAGGAAGGATTAAAGGAACTCTGGGGGGAGCTGCTAAAACGCGACGTCGTCAAGGCTATCCTCCTTCCTATGGAGGTGGAAGGTGGTCTTATTGCCCCGGGTCTTTTGACGGACCCTGATAGGGCACGGGAATCGCGGACGCTCGCCCCCTATATGCCCGTGAACACAGCTCGGGTGCTTCAGATGATGACCAGGACGGTTCCTCCGTCTGAAAGGGTGGCAGCTGTGCTGCGCCCCTGTGAAGCACGGGCCCTGGTGGAACTGGTAAAGTTAAAACAAATTTTACAAGAAAACCTCATCGTGATCTCGTTCGATTGTCCCGGCACCTATCCTTTAGAGGCATACCAGAGGATCGTTGAGGGGGGGGAAGATCCGGAGACCCTGCTCTTGGAGAGAATGAATCAGGGAGTCGAAGATGAGCGGTTACGGGAATCATGTAGGATATGTCTCCATCCCCGTGCCCCCTGGGCCGATATCAGGATAGGGTTCCTCGGTCTTGATGAAAAACAGCAGTTTTTGATCGAGGCCCTGACCGAAAGCGGCGAGCAGTTCATCCGTGAGCTTGGGATGGAAGTTAAGGATATTCCCCTCAAGGAGCGCGAGGGGTTTCTCGAAAAACTCCTTTCACAGAGGAAGAAGGATGAACAAAAGGTTCTTAAGGAGCAGCAAAAGGATCTTCGTGGGGCTGATAAGCTTCTCACCGCCCTCTCTGCATGTATTGGATGTCGTAATTGCATGACCCTGTGCCCCATCTGTTACTGCAGGGAGTGTCTCTTCAACTCCCCCACGTTTGAGATGGAGGCCGACCGGTATATGGGGTTGGCGCAGAAGAGGGGTGCGGCGAGAATGCCGGCAGATATGCTCCTTTTTCACATCACCCGTATGGCACACATGGCCCACTCCTGTGTGCAATGTGGGATGTGCGAAGAGGCGTGTCCCATGGGTGTGCCGGTGTTTCGGCTCTTTAAGGCCACGAGTGCACAGGTACAAGCCCTCTTCAACTATGAAGCGGGGAGAGACCTGGAGGAAGAAATTCCCATTTCCACGTTCCGAGAAAAAGAGCTCGAGCAGATTCAGGAGCCCAAGATATGAAAAAGGATCTCGCATTTACTCGTACGGTGGCGGATGAGGTCCCCGAGATCTATCGCTGCTACCAATGCCTCACCTGTACCCTTGGCTGTCCCCTTGCCTTCGCCATGGATCTCTATCCTCACGAGATCCTGAAGTACGTTCAACTCGGAGCGAAGGATAAGGTACTGGCAGCATCTACCCTCTGGGTGTGTGCCTCCTGTGAGACGTGTTCGACCCGCTGTCCTCAGGAGATAGAGATCGTGAAATTGATGGATCTCCTGCGGAGGATGGCGAAGGAGGAAGGAACGGTAACGGAGAAGGGGCCCAAGGTCAACGACGCATTTCTTGAGGCGATACGGAAAAAAGGCAGGGTTCATGAGCTCTCGCTGATTCTTGATCTGAAACGAAGGACCGGCGGGCTCTTTAAACTAGATATAGATGAAATTCGTTTGGGTATTGAGATGTTCCGCCACGGTAAGCTGAAGCTCCTGCCGACTAAAATAAGGGAGACCGAGGCCATGAAGAGACTTTTTGCCCGTTTGGAGGAAGAGCGGTGAGGATAGGCTATTATCCGGGCTGCTCCTTAGAATCCACGGCCAGGGAGTACGATCTTTCCTTCAGGGCCGTTGCCGCAAAGGTCGGTATAGAGCTTATTGAGATCCCTGACTGGAACTGTTGCGGTGCGTCCTCAGCCCATGCAGTGGACCCTTTTTTGGCTGTTGCCCTGCCAGCTCGAAACCTGATGATCGCTGAAGATATGGGATTAGATGTCACGGCACCTTGTGCCGCATGTTTTCTCCGCTTGATGGAAGCCCAAAAACGGATGGGTGCAGATGTGCCTTTGCGCAAAGACATAGAAGAAATCTTGGGAAGGCAATACCGGGGTAGTGCCACGGTCTATCATCCGCTGACCGTCTTCTCACAAGCGGAAGTAAAGAAAAAGATCAAGCGAGCGGTTGTCAATAAACTGAAGGGTTTAAAGGTCGTCTGCTATTATGGTTGTTATCTGGTGAGGCCTCCGGACATTACCCATTTTGATGACCCTGAGAATCCAGTAGTCATGGATGAGCTCATAGGGATGACGGGTGCTGAGGTCCTCGATTGGTCATGGAAGGTGGACTGCTGTGGGGGGGGTCATGCCCTGCTGCGCCCCGATTTGGTAACACCTTTGGTCCATGAGATTGTGGAGGGAGCGCGCAAGGCCGGCGCTCAGGGGATCGTCACTGCCTGTCCCCTGTGCCAGTCCAATCTGGAGACACGCCAGAAGGGGTCGAGTGCACTACCTATCTTTTATTTCACCGAGCTTCTCGGCCTCGCCATGGGGCTGAACAAGGAGGCTGAAGGGTGGTGTAAGAAACATCTGATAACACCGAAATTCACCGTGACCTCACAAACGTGAGGGGGAAGGATAAAACTAGTAATAGGGACACATCACTTATATCTTTTGCTTGGAAAGAGTGGGTAATGATATTTGTGCTAAAATGCGGTTATTTTAGAATATGCATATCTTTTGGTCTTGAAACAGAATATGATCTTTATGCCTCTCATCAAGTGGCAAATAATGTCACTTGCTACACCACTTTTTGATCACAAAGCTCCTTTTGTAGACACTATTTGGTTAGCCCTTTTTTGTAAGCGTGATTATTCCTTGTCGCTTGCTGTGGGAGATACAGAGATCTTGAGGTGAACAGTCACGGTAAGCTGCTAACAAACAGCCAACCTATTCTTCAACCATCATCAAGTGATAAGGTGAAACTGCCCATTGTCAAGACGCGTTTCTTTCTTCCCTCCCACGTGTATCATAGAGTGTCAGGTATCGATCCTACCTTTTTCGCTCGCGCAATCTCTGTATTGCAAGGCGGATACTGGTCTGCATACGGTTCAATGCTTGAGTCAAGCGCCCTAGTTCGTCCCTCGATTTGATTGTCTCAATTGCAACATCTAAATCGCCAACACTGATACGGTCAGCAGCATCAGCAAGAGACCGTAGTTTTCCTGATAATCGGAAACTATAGACCGCTGTGACGACTAAAATAATCGTCACGGAACGTCTCGCATGTACCGTCATTGCGGTGGCCTTTTGTTCGAGCTCTGTCATCGGCAAGGTAAATTCATCAAGGTATGTGGTACTGGCGATAAAGAAATCAGTTCCCTCAACAGGTACCATGACCATGTATTTTTCCCGCTTATCGTACCACATATAATAACCAGCAGCCTCTTGTCCCTTACCCTTAAAAGCTTTTACCGTGACATCATACCAGCGTTGGAAATCCTCTCCCAGAGTCTTTTTCATGGCTGCATCAATGTCCACGCCTATTAGCTTTTCTATTGGATGGGCCCAGAGTTTACTGAGCGGTTCACTCTCAGTATGTTTGGCAACCAGGCACGTATACCCTGTTGTTCCCACCTTCTGAATTGCAATGCTTGAGAATTCAGAATAGTTTTTATAATCCTCTTTGGGGAAAGGAGGATTCTTTTTGAGTTCCGGATGGGTCAACATATAGCGCTCAATCTCCTTGGCCACAGATCTGCCTTTCTCTGCTATCGCTTGCTCGGCCATTGTTGCTACAATCTGACTACTCTCTTGAGTAATGAGACCAGAAAGGTTTTTCATATAGTTCAGGTACAGGAGACCTCCAGCAACGACAAGGCAGATCGGGATAAAAAAGAAAAGAAAGAACATCTTCCCCCTCAAGCCGATCCCTATCTTTGTAGGGGGGGATGGTGCTGGCTGCCATGTTTCAGCTTTAGGGGGCGCTGGGTTTGCCACTTTTTGACCCTTCCTCATTGTTTTTTCAGGTGATTTTGGAATGATGATCTTGGTATTGCAGGACTCGCAAGTAAATATAAACTGCTTCCCTGTTATTTGTTTAGGATCTATATTGTATTGCCTTCCACATTGCTCACAGATAATTGTCATGTGCTTACCTCCTCTATTTTTTTGGATGGTTTCTAGGGTATTGATCGTAAAAAATCACGATTTATCATTCTACATACCCTCTCATCTTAACACAGAAGACTTATATAACCATTGATAAATTATGCAAATTTAGTACCAATTATGTCATTCAATTAGACATATATCTGTGTTTTTTCCCCTTGGGGAGAGGATAAAATCCCGCTCCGCTTTGCATAAATCAGAGAAAGCGGGATGCCCCAAAGCGGCAGAGGGGGGATAACCGAATTTTTCCACCTCGCCATGAATCTCAAGCAGGAGGCCTAGGGTGGTGGAGGAGGCATCTGATACAGCCCACATTCACTGCGACACAAAAGGTTTCTTAAAGTCCCCCAGTGTTAAAGCACAATAGATATGCTGTAAAAGCTGGCTATGACTTCCTGTTCTTGTTTGATGTCCCGTCCGGTGTCGAAGGTCCAGCAGTGACCCCGCCGGTGAGGACGAAACGGGTCGCCTCTTCCAGAGACATATCCACAGGTTGTACAGCGGAGCGAGGTACGATAACGGTGTAGCCGCCGAGCTGGTAGCTCATGGGCAGATAGACAGCGATCTTATCTTGGCCTCCGATCTCTTCGGGTAAACCAGCGAGATCTTCTCGGGTGACAAAGCCGATTAATTGTATATTCCCATCGCCTATTTTAATTGCTACCACTTGGCGCGAGCCTGAATCGTGACCCTGCGTTACAAAGCCGATGAGGTCGCGGACGGCACCGTACACCGTTTTGATAAGCGGTATCCTCAAGACAATTCGCTCGCCCCAGGCAACCAGCGATCTTACTACCCAGGCCTGCATCAAGAGGCCTATGAGGAAGATCAGGAGCAAACCGGCTGCGATCCCCATGCCGGGCCAATACCAGCCTTCAGGAAGGGCCAATCTGATTAGCCTACCGAGGGACTTTTCCGCCGACGTGGCCAACCAATAGAGTACATAGGCCGTAATCACCACCGGTAGAATGGTTGCCAAGCCGGCGAGCAGTTTTCTCATTATTTTTTTCATATGATTATTGCTCCGGAATAATTTGGGTTGTGCTATCTGAGGTTAGCGTATACATATATATTGAGACACAGTTGAATAAAAAGCAACAGTGAAGGTTATTTAAGCGTATCACTTATTGCCGCACTCATCGAAGAGGGGAAGGCGACGATGATCATCCGTTTTAACGCCAAGATGTTGTCAACGCCCCACGGACATTTTTCAATAAGGGTCAACAGCACTCCAACAACGATGAGGGAAATAGCGTAGATAGCAACGACCCTTTTGATGTATTCGGAGACGTAGCCCTTCAGTTGAAACCGGTAGAAGTTGAAGTAGACGAACAGCGCAATGAACACAATGGAGATGATCGCCAGGGCAAGGATATTGTTCAGGGGAAGCCGCTCCCCCAGATTCCATGTCTCCTCGGTAAAACCTACCGGTATGGCTAGGATGGAGGCCCCGACAATAATCTGCATGATATCCCGGGTTTTGAGCTCCACCATGAGGGGGGTGGTGACATAGTTAATCACTTTCCCCGTTTTATCTACAACGGGAGATAGTTTGTGAAGATAACCCCCGATCCTTTTGATGGTATATTTAGTCTTGCGCTGGTTTTCCATTAGTGTCTCTCCAATACCCTTTAGTTGTATTGAGTAATTGGCGGCAAGCTAAGTCATCATGTTTTTTCCTCTGTCATATAGACCGTTCTTATGGGGAAGGGGATGGTGATGCCTTCCTTGTCATATCGTTCATGGAGCATCTTGATGAATTCATGTTTGATAAGATAATTGCCAACATATTCTTTTGTACGCAGAATAACGGTGAAGTTAATGCTGAAATCGTCAAAGGTGTGGTAACGAATAAACGGCTCAAATTCAGGAACGCCCCCTTCTACTTCCTTCATAACCTTTGTGCCTACCTCAATGGTGGCCTTTTCCACTTTCTGGAGGTCGCTATCATAACTAACCCCTACCTGGATCAGGACTGCCGTTTCTTGTTGGGGCTGATAATAGTTTGTGAAAATGGTAGAGGCTAATTTGGAATTTGGGACGATGATCATATTGTTCGGAAGCGCCCTGATGGTGGTATTTCGCCAGGTTATATCGGTCACGTAGCCTTCTTCCCCTGAATCAAGTTTAATATAGTCCCCGGGGTGCAGTTGTTTTGCGGCGATTATTTGAAGCCCGGAAAAAAGATTGGCGAGCGTCGGTTGCAGGGCCAAAGCAGCTGCAAGCCCCCCCACACCCAAAGCGGTCAGTATAGGGGTAATAGAGATACCAAGGGATTGCAGGATTACCATAATCCCGATGAGGAAGACCAGCAATTTCGATAGGTTTCTGAAAATCGAGGTTGAAGGAAACGGAACATCTTCTCGCTGGACATAAATGCTCACAAAACCAGCCGTCATTTTTCCCAAAGCCATTGTTCCTGAAAGTATAACAATGACCAATAGGATTTTCTTGAGATGTATCAGCAGAGATGGGCTCATCGGGATACTGAGGATTGCCCCGTAGACGCCGGCTATAAGAAGCCAAATCATAACCATGCCGCGCAAGGAGTTGATGATAACAATGTCACCTTTCCACGGCGTTTTCTTGGCTATATGTCTGAGTTCGGCGAGGACAATCTTTTCGAGCACAAATCCAACCACGAAACCACCTATGATATAGATAGCAGCAACGGTCCAGTGCTCGAGAGTATGAAATTCATTCATCCTTCAAAACCCCTCCCTGGGTTACGCGGGGTAACAGGCTCTTTTTATAGAGTTCGAGCTTTAAAAGATAGCGCGTTTATTTCTTGAACCTAACCTCTTTACTCGCGCTCTTCTGTGCTGTGGTTGCCGCCTGTTACCTTAGCGACAATGAAACCGAGAATAAAGCCGATCAGCATTGTCAAAGGCACCAGGATGATCTGCGACATTCCTAATTTCCAAAACAGTAAATGTAAGGTAACAACTTGAGTGTTTTGGACAAGTATTATCACAAAGAGTGCTACGAGAACTAATATAACGATGGTCATAGGCTTCATGGCAAATCCCTCCTTTGTATCGTTTTTAGATTAACCCTTTGAGATTATCCAGTTTCCCGTAGCAGATGAGGCGGTTGCTGGCGAGAATCCGTGTTTTTGCATCAGGAATATGGATAATCTCCTCACCCCGTCCCTACGGTACTTTCTATTGTGCCACTATTGTACGGAAATGCAAATGCTTTCTAATGTTACTATAAGAATCTTTATACCTTTTTTATGAAAAATTTTCAATTTCTATTTTGAGATTATGCGCTCCCCCCTCAGGGAATTACAGAAGATAGTGTACAAAGCGCGGCTTTTATTGCTGGAGCACTAAGGTCGTAATGTCTTCGCGTATAATTGCTGTATTGCTCAGTACGACCGTATATATTTGTTACCTGGCAAGCGGTTGGCAAACATGCTACAATTTGTCTAATAAAGACTATGAAGAAGTTATCTAAGGGAGGCAACCTGAAATGGAGACTAACTTCATTTTCATGATCATTGTGCTGTTTGTACTCTTGGGTTTTTCGGCATTTTTTTCGGGCTCAGAAACTGCGCTTATGGCCATCAGCAAACTGCGTCTCGGACACCTGGCTGAAACCATGCCTGTGAGAGTGAAGCTTGTCGAGCGTATATTGAAGAAACCTGAGCGGCTCATCGGGACTATTTTGTTGGGGAATAATCTGGTCAATGTCGCGATGTCTGCCATCGCGACAGTACTGGCGATATCTTTTTGGGGGGAACGGGGGATTATCTATGTCACGGTAGTATTAACCCTTATTATTCTCGTCTTTGCCGAAATTACCCCAAAAGTCTACGCCAAATATTTCAACGAGAGGGTATCATTGCTTATTGCCCCTGTGCTCAATGTCATTATGGCTCTTTTTAATCCTGTGGTCGTGGTGGTTACGTACATAACGAATAAAATCTTATTGTTTATTGGCGTGGACGTAACCAGAATAAAAAAACCTCTGTTCTCTGAAGCTGAAGTCTTGACCTGCATTAAGATGGCCACGGATGAAGGGACTATTACCACAGAGGAAAAAAAGATGCTTTCACGGGTATTTACCTTGAACGACAAGACTGTCGGAGAAGTTATGGTGCCCAAGGAGCATATGACTCTTCTCCATATCGATGCACCGATGGAGGAGATTGTTAAGATGATCTTAAAGACTGGTCATACCCGGTTTCCCGTCAGCACAGGAAAGGATTCAGATATTGTAGGCTTTATCCACGTCAAAGACTTATTCAGACTGATCCGCGCCAAGAAGCCCATTTCCATACAAAGAATCCTCAGGCCATCATACTTTGTTCCTGCCGACAAAAAGATCGATGTCCAACTCCGCAGCTTTAAAACCAAAAGACTTCATCAGGCAATTGTCTTAGACAGTGGAGGGAAGGTCGCGGGTTTAGTTACCCTTGAGGATATCTTAGAGGAGTTGGTGGGGAGCATCAGGGATGAACATGACTTCAACTAAAACCACATGACATTTCAATGGTTTTTCTATCGGAATGTATTGTTTCAAAATCGTGATGGGTTTGTTTCAGTTAAGCCTGCCCTCGGGTGCAAGCGTGAGTAAGCTCTTTTTATAACCATTTCTTTCTTTTAAAGTAAAGCACCATTACAAATCCAATAACGATCATGATAGCCCACACTATAAAATAACCCCAGCGCGACTCAAGTTCTGGCATATACTTAAAATTCATCCCGTAGATTCCAGCAATAAAGGTGAGTGGTATAAATATCGTAGCGATTATGGTCAATACCTTCATCACCGCATTCATTGCGTTACTGATGCTAGAAAGGTAAATATCAAGCATTCCGGAGATCATATCCCGGAATGTCTCTATGGTATCGATCACCTGGATAGTATGATCGTAGACATCTCTGAGATATATATCGGTCGATTCATGAATGAGTGGAGATTCTCCCCGTTCCAGGCCGCTGACGACCTCCCTTAAAGGCCAGACCGACTTGCGCAGAAATATCATCTCTTTTTTTAAGGTGTGAATAGCCTGTAAGGTTTCTGACGTGTGCTTGGTGACCAGTTCTTCCTCTAAACCTTCTACCTGTTCACCCAGTTTTTCCAAAATGATAAAATAGTTATCCACGATGGCATCTATTAAAGTGTACGCAAGGTAGTCAGCCCCCATTTTTCTAACACGACCTTTTTGATTTCTCATGCGTTCTCTGATGGGATCAAAGATACCACTCTGGCTTTCCTTGAATGAAATAACGAAATGTGGACCGAGAATAAGGCTGATTTGCTCTGCCTCTATTTCATTTTTTTTCTCATTATAGTGGAGCATTTTCAAAACGATAAAGATGTAATCCCCGAAATCATCCAGTTTAGGACGTTGTTCCGTATGCATAATGTCTTCCAATAAGAGTGGGTGGACGTCAAAGGATTTTCCGAGCTCCTCTATAATATCCGCTTGGTGGATACCATCTATGTTTATCCAGGTGACTGTGGCTTTGTCTTTAAAGGGAAGACATTCCTTAATTGTTTTTGCTTCTTTTTCTTGAAACCGTGTCTCATCATAGTCAATGATGGTAATTTTTGCCTGTTCAATTTTCTTCTCGCCAATATGAACGAGCGTTCCAGGGGGAAGACCAGCCTTTTTTGATGTCCTGTTTGCAAATCTGAGCATTGCGGTTACTCTAGTTCATTATGTGGCTTGACAAACTATCATAACATTTTTTGTTTATAAATTCAATATCTGCTGATTGTGGAGTTCCACTGACGGTTGATAGCGTAAAGTCCCGTTTTCCCCATCCCCCTTCGGCATTTGATATGGCGTTTCAAACCATTAGAACCGACTCATGGATATTCCGAACGTGCAGGAAGGGCTTGACTACCAGCCTGGGGATGATGCATTCTTAAGGATATCATGGCCACTAGCAAAACATTGAGGGGTTGATTATGCTTAGAAAAAGGGCTAGCGGACATATATTCCTCCTGGGGTCTTTTTACCCTTCCTGTTTCCCGTAATAGTTGAGCGGTATGGTCTTTTTTCACTGCGCACATTCTTTCAGCATACCGCAAGCGATGAGCCTTCCTGTGAGCAGATAGAGCATCTTGGAAGGAGCATATCGAAGATACAGGATAAAGTGTGATCGATGAACGTCTTGAAGTGGGTTGCGATAGTTTTTGCTGCAGGGTTCATAGGATATTTTGGTAAATATTTTGCCAAATTCCTCATAGGGAGATTTCATAAACGCAAAGCTGAAAGATCTCTTATTGCTCAGCCTGCAGACGACAAAAAGAGCACGTTTGATTACAAACGTGAGAAAAAGAGGCTTAAAATAGCAACGAAAGGGCAAAAGAAGAAGGAGGATTCCTAGCGAGAACGTAAGGGTGTAAAACATCCTTACTTTTTTGTCTCTTGAGGGCTGAAATGCATATGTGGATTGCATTACTTCTTGCCACGGGTGCAGGGCTGTCGACAGCCATCGGGAGCGTGCTCGGTCTCTTTGTAAAAAGGACGAGTCCCCGGTTCATCGGCTTCACTCTCGGCTTCTCAGCGGGGGTCATGATCCTCGTCTCCTTTGTCGAACTCCTGGCTGGAGCCATAAGGACCGAGGGCGTTGGTTTTCTGGGAGCCCATATGGCGTTTTTTGTGGGGATGGGGGGCTATTACCTTATTGACCTCCTGATACCCCACGATTACATCGCCCAACACGACCACCCTAAAGACACGTATGGTTTGGCCGACGGCCAATTACCCCCGGCCTTGCAAAGGACCGGGCTCCTCGTGGCCCTGGGGATAGCGATCCACAACTTTCCGGAGGGGATGGCAACCTTTGTGGGGGGATTGGAAGATTTCAATCTCGGATTGGCCATCGCAGTCGCCATCGCTATTCACAATATCCCCGAAGGTCTGGCCATATCCGTGCCGGTATATGTGGCCACCGGCAGCAGGAAAAAGGCGTTCCTCTGGTCGTTTCTCTCCGGGGTCAGCGAGATTGTCGGCGCCGCCCTGGCGGCAGCAATCCTTATGCCCATCTTGTCAGAGAGGCTAATGGGATTTGTCCTTGCTGCCGTCGGGGGGATCATGGTCGCTATCTCGGTCGATGAGCTCATACCGGTTGCCAAGGCCTTCGACACCGAACATTCACCTATGCTGGGTGTCATCTGCGGCATGATGGTAATGGTCCTCAGCCTGTGGATGCTGAGATAGGGAGAAGTAATGCTCAGGGTGTATTGAGATTCGCTACCGTGAGATCCCAAGAGGGGGGTAGGGTGCTCGTTTCAGGGTGGAGGTCTCTTTTTGCCTCAATGCCCTGGACAAACAGGGGTACAAAGAATATCATATTTTCGAGTAATCTCTATATAATTACAAGAGGGAGGGAAAACAGATGTCCAAGGCAGACGATTATCTGAACGAGGCCTTTGCCGGTGAGTCCCAGGCCAACCGCAAGTATCTGGCCTATGCCGCCAAGGCTGATCAAGATGGTTATCCCCAGGTGGCCCGTCTCTTTCGGGCAGCCGCCGAGGCGGAGACGGTACACGCCCACAACCACCTGCGGGCCCTCAAGGCCATCGGGGGGACCAAAGAGAACCTGGCTGACGCCATCAATGGCGAGACCCACGAGTTTACACACATGTACCCGGAGATGATCGAGGCGGCCAAGGCCGAGGGGCACAAGGATGCCGAACGGTCCTTTTCCTACGCCAATGAGGTTGAGCAGATACATGCCCAGCTCTATCAAAAAATGCTTGAAGGGCTGGGAGGCGCGCAGGAAGACTATCCCTATTACGTGTGTCCAGTGTGCGGATACACGGCCGAGAAGGAGCCCCCTGATTCCTGCCCGGTATGCGGGACAAAGGGCGATAAGTTTAAGAAGGTAGATTAATAGGTGGTTCGGTCTAGGGGGTTTCTTTTGCCCCCTCCGAAGATCACCACAAGCGAGGAGTATTGCCATGGCCAGTCTGCATGATCTTGTTCTGGGCAACCGCAGCTACCGCCGCTTCGACGAATCTCACCGCATTGAGCACGAGACCCTAATGGAGCTGATTGGTCTTGCCCGCTGCACCCCTTCGGCGGCCAATCGCCAGCCCCTCAAGTATATCCTCTCCGCGGACGAGAAGACCAATGACCGCATCTTCCCCTGCCTGGTCTGGGCCGCCTATCTGAAGGATTGGGATGGCCCGGCCCCAGGAGAGCGCCCGACCGCCTATATCGTTATCCTCATCGATGAGACCATCACGAAAGATTGGTGGTGTGACGACGGCATTGTGGCTCAAACCATATTGCTGGGGGCGGTGGAAAAGGGGCTGGGGGGATGTATGATCGGATCCATCAATAAGGAAAGACTGCGGCAGGAGCTAGACATTGCCGACCATCTGAAGATCAGGCTCGTAGTGGCCCTCGGCAAGCCCGTAGAGCAGGTGGTGCTCGATGACCTGGAGCCCGGTGGGGATATTCGCTATTGGCGTGACAAAGAGGGCGTCCACCACGTGCCCAAGCGTACGTTCGAGGAGCTCATCGTCACGGCACAGGGCTAAGGGGTAGAGGATATCCCTTAGCTTTTCCGTCAGAACGGGGTGTTCCTCGATCACGCCTGAGGATATTCATGGCCTCAAAAAAGATCGTCTTCATCGTTAATCCCCATGCGGCAGCAGGATCTGCTGGCAGATCATGGCCCACCATCAAGGCCTTGGCGCGGGATCGGCTGGGCCCTTTTTCTGCCCACTTCACCACCGGTCCGGGGGATGCCATTGGGCTTACCCGCCAGGCCCTCAACCAGGGCGCTGAGGTTGTCGTCTGTGTCGGAGGGGATGGGACACTCAATGAGGTGGTGAACGGCCTTATGGGAGAGGACAAGCCCATCCGCCCAGAGGCCATGCTGGGGTTCATCCCTCGCAGTACCGGCTGTGATTTGGCCAAGAGCGTTCACATCTATCGGGATCTTGACCGAGCCCTGGATATCATCAAACATTCCCATACTCGCATCCTTGATCTGGGGCGTATTCGCTATCAGGACCGTCGTGGTCAGCCTTCCTACCGCTATTTTCACAACGTTACCAGCTTCGGTTTAGGGGGAGAGGTAGATGAGCGGGCAAACAAGACCACCAAGGCCTTTGGAGGGTTTCTCTCGTTCCTCTGGGCCATGGTGATTTCTCTACTGAAGTATAATAAAAAGAAGATACACCTGAAGGTGGATGAGAGCTTTGATGGGGAGGTCACCATCTGGAATGTGGCCGTTGCCAATGGGCAGTATCATGGCGGCGGCATGTGGGTGGCCCCGCAGGCGCGGGTGGATGATGGCCTGTTCCATGTCACGGTGATCGGGGATCTCACCCTCCCCGAGGTCTTTTGGAATCTCCCGAAGCTCTACAACGGAAAGATCTACCAGGTCGCACAGGTCAGCTCCTTTGTCGGCAAGCGGGTGGAGGCCTTCTCAGACCAGCGGGTCCTCTTGGATGTAGACGGTGAGCAAATCGGTGCCCTCCCTGTGGTCATTGAGATGGTGCCACGGGCAGTGCACCTCATTACCGCAGCATAGTTCCTCTGTCCTTGTTGACAACGGGAGTAGCGGGTTATATCAGCAGGGTGTGGGTGCGCCATGGGCATTGGATACTCAGGAGGGGAGGATGAGCAGATCTGTTCTCAGGCTTTTTTGCTTTTTTGTCATCGTGATGCTGGCGGTTCCGGGGTGGGGTAAGGACCAGCAGGGAGGGTTTATTCAACTACCCAAGCCCGCTTTTGATGGCGCAGTTTCTGTGGAGCGGGCCATCAAAGAACGCAGGACCGTCCGTGCATTTCGACCTGATGCCCTGAGCATGGCTCACCTGTCGCAGCTGCTGTGGGCTGCCCAAGGGATAACGGATGAACGCAGGGGGTTTCGGGCGGCACCTTCGGGGGGAGCTCTCTATCCCCTGGATGTCTATGCCGTGGTGGGAAAGGGAGGAGTCGAGGGGTTGGGGCCTGGGCTCTATCGTTACCACTCGGCACGCCACAGTCTTGAGCTCACAGTGAAAGAGGATCGTCGAAAGAACGTGGCCTCTGCAGCCCTGTCACAGATGTGGATAGCTACAGCCCCGGTCGTCTTTGTCATCACTGCGGAATACGAGCGGATTACGCGGAAATACGGTGAACGGGGGATCAGATATGCCCACATCGAAGTGGGGCACGTGGGGCAGAACATCTTCCTCCAGGCAGGGGCTTTGGGTCTGGGGGCCGGGATCGTGGGGGCCTTTCGCGATGCATCAGTGACCGAGGCCATCGGGGCACCAAAAGAACACGAGCCCCTTATCATCATAGCCGTGGGATATAATAAAAAGGAGTAGGCAATGATCACATTTGATGATTTCATGAGGCTGGATATCAGAATCGGCACGGTAACAGGGGCAGATAAGGTAGAGGGTGCTGACAAACTCATCCGCTTAGAGCTTGACCTCGGGGGCGAGCACAGACAAGTTGTAGTGGGTATGGCCCCTACCTACGCGCCAGAGGAATTCATCGGCAAACAAGTGCCGATATTGGTCAATCTGGAGCCGCGGAAGCTGAAGGGCGTAGAAAGCCGGGGGATGATCATGGCAGTGGATGTCGATGGGAAACCCGTTTTGCTCCTACCCGACAAGGAGGTGCCTCCGGGGAGCGTAGTGCGGTAAGCTGCTTTTTGGCCTCTTCTGGGCGACGGTATCCGAGGGGTGGCTCCTTCCAGATGGAATCTTGCTCAGTTATTGAGGAGGTAGGAGGGCGGAGCGCATAAAATGGAGTTCTGTCTGCCGAACAATCAACAGTTCCCTGTATATAGGGTAGGGCTTTTCTTCTTTAGAACTCACATTCCTTATTTACTTGCGTTGTTTTGAGTTGATTTATGGTTCGTTAATTACTATATTTATGTGCGGTACGATACAACATTGTATACCGAGCACAACTGAGCTATAATTAATTTCTAAAGGAGGGAAGGTTATGGATACGAAAAAGATTCTGAAAGGGAAACAGGTGTTGATCGTTGATGACGAAAAGGATATCCTTGATATATTGGTAGAGTTATTGAGTATATGCAAGATTGATACAGCCTCGACCTTTGAAGAGGCAAAAGATCTGCTCGAAAACAATTATTACGATATTGCTGTCTTGGATATCATGGGGGTTAAGGGTTATGACCTGCTGGCGATTGCTAACGAGAAGAAAGTCCCGGCCCTGATGCTGACGGCTCATGCCCTTTCAAAGGAGAGCCTCAAAAAGTCCTTTCAGGAAGGTGCTTCATATTATGTGCCTAAGGATGAGATCAACAAAATTGATATATTTGTAGCTGATGTTATCGAGGCCCGAGAGCAAAAAAAGAACGTCTTCGTCAGATGGTACGAAAGGCTGAGCGGCTTTTATGACAACAGGTTTGGTCCTGACTGGAGGGAAAAAGACCACGAATTCTGGTCCAATCTCATCGGGTACTAAAATTCGAATTTAACTCATTACACTATTGACTTCGGACCCAGCATCCATGCTTCAACAGGATGTGGCAAAAATAAAGTCATTTTGTACAAGCCTTCTCCGGCAGAAAGGATCTGTTTCTGTATGGCACTATGAGGTAGTCGACAACGGTACCTTAACCAAGAAGGTGACACCTTTTCCTTTGTCACTGTCGAGCGACAACTCGCCATCCATGTCCTCTACCAGCACCATGACTCCGGCCAGGCCCAATCCATGCCCCCTGACGGGGTAGGAGTCTGTGGGGTCCATCTGGAAGTAGCTCTTGAAGATCTTTTTATGATAGATGGAAGGTATGCCTTCACCATCATCCTTGACAGAGAGAACAAGGCACCCATCTTTTTCATTGATTTTTAATTCCACCTGCTCTTTTCGATATTTTAAGGCATTATTCAAGAGGTTCCTGAGCACTTGCTTTGCCTTCGCCTCATCCATGCAGACCTCTTGACACCACAGGCCTTCATCGATGAAAAGCTGCAGGCCTTTTTCTTCTAACGTCTTTTTAAGTTGCGCGAGATCGGCGCAGGCTTTTAACCTCTCCGATGTTTCGCAGTCAATTAAATCAAACAGTTCCACCAGAACCGGCCTGATGCAATCAGAAAGTGTTATATTGCGTACATTGACTATCCCTGCTTCGGACCTCCCTAGTTCAAGGACATCGTTCACCAACATTTGCATGAGCTTGGTATTCCTCAGCATTCTCATTAAAATCTTTTCCTGTTTTTCCGTCAGGGGTCCATATTCGTCAAGCTTTTTTAGCAATGAATTGATTCCCGCTTCAATCACAACCAGAGGGACCTTCAGGTCATGAACCAAGAGCTCAGTCTTGATCTTGTCTCGCTTCATTGAAAACTCTCTCTCGCGTATCCTAGCTCTTATCCGGAAAGCTCAGCAGTGAAAAAGCTGTGTCCTTCTTATTTTCACTATGTGCCACGGATTGGCTCTGCTGTTCAATTCAGACCAACTATATCAAATCCTTTTGAGAAAATCAAAGGAGGACTTATCTTTTTCGCACAAGGTATGCCCTGCATGTTTGATACTGCAATAAATCTTACTCTGATATATAATTTGTATCATTGAGGAAGCAGAAATCATAGTCAGAGTCACTACGTGTGTGCCCTTTTTGTGAAGGGCAAGCGGAGGGTTTTCCGATGGCCAAAAAACCAACCTATGGAGAATTGGCACAGAGGGTCAATGATTTAGAGCAAGAAGCCTCTCAGCGCAAGATAGCGGAAGAAACCCTGCTGGAGAGTGAAAAAGGACTTTCGCAACTCCTTGAAGGGAGTTCAATACCGACCATTGTCATTAATGACAAGCACATCGTCACCCGCTGTAACAGGGCTTTTGAGAATCTGACGGGTATTGCCGCACGTGAAATAATCGGGAGCCGGAACCAGTGGATGACCTTCTATGAGCAACAGAGACCTATCATGGCTGATCTTATTGTCGATAACGTTCCTGAAGAGGAGATTGCCAGGTATTACGGTGACACATATCGAAAATCAGCCGTCATTGAGGGTGCTTACGAGGCGGAGGATTTTTTCCCCAATCTGGGAGAGTACGGCAAATATATGTTTTTTACCGCGGCACCGTTGAGAGATGCTGAGGGGAACATTGTCGGAGCGGTAGAGACCCTACAGGACATCACCGAGCGCAAACGGGCAGAGGAACAACTGCGCAAGTCGGAACGACGCCTTAGGACGCTTTTTAATTTTGTTCCGTATCCTACTGTGGTGTTCACCCTTGAGGGGTTGGTCTCTTTCATCAATCCTGCTTTTACTGAAACGTTCGGTTGGACCTTCGAAGAATTGGAAGGGAAACGCATCCCTTATGTTCCCTCAGGACTTGCGCAAGAGGCCATAGAAAAAATCAAACAGCTGCTCAAAGAGAGAAAACTGGTGCGGGAGGAGACCAAACGTCTCACGAAAGATGGCCGGATTCTGGAGGTGGTGATCACGGCTGCCATCTATTCGGAATCCGGCAAGGAGCCATCTGGGGAGCTTGTGATGCTCAGGGATATTACTCAAGAAAAGAGAATCGCACGCACCAATGAATCTATGCTCCGCATCAGTACGGCCCTTCCCGCATATCCTGATTTAGAGGATTTATTGGATTATATCAGTAGTGAGATCAGGCGGTCCCTGAATGTGGAGGTCGCCATTGTCATTTTGCTGGATGAGGACAAGAAAGAGTTCTATTTTTTGGGAGCGGCCTATGAAGACCAGGTTACCCAAAAAAGGGCAAAGGAGATCCGGTACCCCGCCGACCAGGGGATAGCAGGTAGAGTTGTTAAGACAGGGGAGCCGATCATTGTGCCGGATATCTCCCAAGACCCCGATTTTTATTCCCTGGTGGATGAGCAACTCGGATATGAGTCCCGTAATTTACTCGAAGTCCCGTTGAGGATTGGTGATCGTATTATCGGTGTGCTTGGAGCTATCAATAAAATTGGAGTTGTTTTTGACCAGACGGATATCGATCTCTTAAACATGATCGGAGGGACCGTAGCCCTCTCCGTTGAAAACGCCAGGGTGTCTGAGGAGCTTAAAAAGGCCTATCGTGAGGTAACGAGTTTGAACCGAGCAAAAGACAGGGTGATCAACCATTTATCCCATGAATTGAAGACACCGGTAGCTGTCCTCTCTGGTTCCTTGAAACTCCTCTCAGAAAAACTGGCAGCCCTTCCGGAGGAGAGTTGGAATGCCACCCTCGCAAGGGCCCGACGGAACCTGGATCGCATCATGGACATTCAGTATGAAGTGGCGGATATCATGCAGGACAGAGAATACAAGGCCTATGGTCTCCTCTCTCTGCTGCTCGATCAATGCACTGATGCACTGGAGACCCTCATCGCTGAGGAAGGGGGAGAAGTCGCCCTCATAGAACGGGTCAAGGGGTGCGTTGAAGAAATCTTTGGCCCCAAAAAGGCCGTACCAGAGAAAATCATGCTTGTCGACTCCGTTCGGGAAAGGCTTAAAGCCCTCAAACCATTATATTCCCATCGCCAGGTGGAGATCATCAGCCGCCTCGAGCCGACACCCACCATCTTTATACCTGCGGATATTGTGCACAAGGTGATCGATGGTTTAGTAAAAAATGCCATAGAAAACACGCCTGATGAAGGGGTAATAGAGATTATCGTGCACAAAAAGTGGGAAGGAACCGAGTTAGTGGTGCGTGACTGCGGAGTTGGCATTGTGGAGGAGGCCCAACACAGGATATTTGAAGGATTCTTTGCGACTCAGGAGACGATGGATTATTCTTCCAGGAAACCATTTGATTTCAATGCTGGGGGTAAAGGTGCTGACCTGCTGCGCATGAAGATCTTCTCCGAGCGATATCATTTCACCATTACAATGGAGTCTTCGCGATGCCGATTTATACCACAGGGGAGTGATATCTGTCCGGGCAGGATCAGCACGTGCGCCTTTTGCACTGAGAAAGAGGATTGCTATCGTTCAGGTGGGACCACGTTCTTTCTCTATTTTCCACCAGCTTCGGATGAGGATCTTTCCTGAGATGGAACAGGAGAGATTATCCATAATACCCGACCTCAGAGGACCCAGAAACAGTGAAGCTGGTTGACTTAATTGAGACAGGAGTATAGGGTTGTTTAGAATATATGAGGGGGCCACACGTTTCCGTAACGGAGGACTTGGAAGATGAGGCAAAGTGACGAGGGCATCAGCAATTTAAGTAGTAGCGATGCCTTTTTTCGGTTGGGCTGAATATACAGTGAGATGGATGGGTTAAGACACAATTAGTGCCTTTTGAAAGTGGTGAAAAAGGGAAGAGGAACGGAGTAGATGAATAAAATGTGACTGATAAACGCTTAAAAAGTGACAAAAAATGTCACTAGCATTTTATATATAGGTAATGTGATCAAAAAGTATAATGATTGCATGATAATATGATGTATATCGTGATGGTACGAAAGTTGCAAATAATTGTCTGGGCGCAGACCTAGAGGCGTTGTGAAGGTGAATTGAAAATGAAAAAGTTAGCGAGGAATAGAGTATGTATTAGAAGTGTTAGAAGGGAGGATTAAAAAATGAAAAACAGGGTAACATGCATTTTTTTAATTTTAGTAGTTTTAAGCTTTGTCGTTGTTTCTTGCGCTCCAAAACCTCCCCCCAAGGATAAAATCCGTATCGGCAGGGCGGTTTCACTCACTGGCCCGAATGCTCTTATTGCCAAATCGGCGTCCATTCCCGTATATGACTTGTGGGTTGACGAGGTCAATGCCAAGGGCGGGATATATGTGAAGGAGTATAAGAAACGCCTGCCAATAGAGCTCATTGTTTATGATGACGAAAGTAGTCATGAAAAGATGAGGTTCCACTTGCAAAAATTGATGGTAGAGGACAAGGTTGATTTTGTATTCGCCCCCTGTGGCACCACGTTTCTCTTTGCTGCCGCCCCCGTTGCCAATAGACAAAATTATATACTATTTGGAGCTGAGGGTGGCGCCCTGCAGATCTCAGAGTATGCTGAGGCCCTGCCCTACTTCTTTGCCGTCTTGAATTTTGCCGATACCCAGATGCCGGCTATGGCTGACTTGTATAAGGAGAACGGCATTCAGTCGGTGGCGATCATCTATATTGACGATCTCCACGGCAGAGAATATACGAGTGTGGCCACTGCTGAATTAGAGAAGCGGGGCATTGCAGTAAAAATGGCTCGGAGCGTTTCGATGGGGGTTCAGGATCTATCACCACTATTGAAAGAAGCCCAGGCGCTTGATGTCGATGCCTTTATAGCTTTTACCTATCCCGGAGCGGGGAGCATCCTAGCTCCCAAACAGGCAATCGAGCTTGGTATTAACTTCAAGGCCTTCCACGCTAACGTGAGCGCAAACTTCGGCTGGTTTAATGCGATGTTTGGTGAGGCTGCGGAGGGCGTCATGGGTAGTGGAGCATGGAACTGCAAAAGCTCTCCTGGTGCCAAAGAATTTTGTGATAAATTCATCGGACGCTATGGTGAGCCTGCCGTTGATTGGTGGGGACATCTATTCTATTGGGGTTCGCTCCAGTTTTTTGAGCAGGCTGTCGAGAAGGCTGGAACCCTGAATCAGGAAAAGATAAGGGATGTGATGGCTAAGGAGACGTTCGAGACGGCTTTGGGGCCGACGTGGTTTGAGCGCGGACGTTTGGCACCTGCTTCCCATCCCGGTGAGATCGGCCAGTGGCAAAAAGGGGTTTTTGAAGTCGTAGCACCTAAGGAGAAGGCTACCGCAAAATTTATGTACCCCAAACCTGCGTGGCCGGAGCCGAAGCCGGAAGAGAAAAAATAAATTGAAGAGTTTAGTTTCCTTGAGGTATTAGCAAACAGGCACGTGCTGAGAGACGAAACGTGACGATGGAGTGGCGTTAGAGAATATTCAGTTTACTCGTCGAGTTATCGCTTATCACTTGTTCACTGGGCAACAAAAAAAGCCCCTATAAAGGGGCTTTTTTATTGTGCACATGAGGGGGAAAAGGGCGTTAACTCGCTATTATATTGCCTCTATATTTCCTCCTGCTATTACACCATATATTAGCCTGAAATCACACGCCGCCGTGCTCTTATGAACACGCCCCCTGCGATGAACAGGTACCGTCGACGGAACATGATCCACCAGATACTGGATTTTGAGACTGTATGGCGAAGCCGGACTGCCATCCTTCATTCACAAAGTCGATGGTAATATTTCCGGTCATTGTAAGTATATCATTGTCAATGATATATTGAACGCCGCCGTTGTTAAATATACTGTCCGAATCTTTTGGCTCATCCAGAGCCAAATTGAGGGAAGGACCAGCTCACCCGCCCCCATAGAGGAATACACGCACTCCCTTTTCCTCGTTTTTGTTTTCTTTTAAGGCCTGTGCAATCTTCTCTTGAGCTATCTCGGTTACCATAATCATAGGATATTCCTTTCTCAATTGTTATATAATATATGATAATCTCTCTCTTGTCAATTTCAAGTAAGAAACTGGTTTTTTTGAACGAGATGCTACTATTGTTCCACCACCTTTCTCGGGAGGGGTAAGAGGCTGATAATTGTAAATTGTACGAGGTGGAGATATTATCTCGATCTTATTTTTCATGACCTTTTCCCCGATAGCTTATGGTACAATAGTAGCACGGCTTTTCATAACAATAGGAAAGAATTTACAGGGGAGATTTATGGAACAAAGGTTCGAAGATAGGGTCCCAGACGAGATTACCAAGCCGGCACTGGCCGATGAGATTCCGGCTCTCGTAACGTTTGTATCTACCCATGCATGGGAGGCAGGGTTTGGGGATGAACGGATTCGGGAGATAGGGTGTGCCGTTGAAGAGGCTCTCCAGAATGTCGTCCGATTTGCCTGCGCAGACGGAACAGGTGAAATCCGCATGAGCTGTGATGTCCATGACAGCGGGGCCCTTATTATCACCATTGTAGATACAGGAAAGCCCTTCAACATGCTCCTAGTCGAGACATTCCCCGAGACAGAGGATTTCTTCGAGCCTGGGAAGACACCCTCTACCAGGGTTATGAAGAAAGTGATTAAAAACATCGAATACAGGAGGGGCTCAGACAGAAACACCCTTGTCTTCACCATCACACCGGACAAAAGGGAAAAAAGGTAAATACTTCCCGTATATTCAGGCCAAAAAAATCCCCTATGAGGGGGTGGGGTATTAATGCACAGAAGAAAAGAGGTTTTCTCTAAGACGTATAGTTCAAGACCGTATTTTTATACAGGGCATTATTTCCCCTGTATTTTTGGCCATCCAGTCCCCCTCATAACATCCGATCCCAGATAGTCAGAGCCGCTGTGGGCCAGTCATCCACGGTGATCTCTGCGGCGTAAGACGGCGTAACGATGGCCTGAAAAGAAGTATGACAGCGGGATCAAGCGAATGATATCGAAACCTGCTTCATTTGCAAGCTCCTGGATGTCCGATGTACGAAGCGTCCACTTTGGAGATTTGTTAATAAAACGGCGGCGGAATTCGCGCACTTGGTTTTTGACTGAGTGGAAGTCGAAATACGTGAATACCGCCCACTGTTTGCTAATTCTTAGGATTTCCCGGACGTACTGCAGGCGTTCGGCATACTCACTGATATGGTGGCAGAGCCGAATCGACAAGACCAGATCAAAGATCCCATCAGAAAAGGGCATGGCCAGTGCTGTGGCGCGGACATAACCGGCGGCAGGACTATACAGGCCGTCTTCTCGCTGATATTCCTGTGCTATCCGAAGCAAGTGTGAGCTCCAGTCACCCTCGACCACCTGGTCGGTAAACTCGCGCAGGATTGGGTAGAGACGACCGTAGCCGCAGGGTAGGTCGAGGGCGAGTTCTAATCGTTTCCCATCGGCAATAGTCCGCAGTACTCGTCGCAGCAAACGCTGCTCGTGCCGGTTATTAACTCGTTCGGTGAGATGGCGTTTGAACTTCGTAGTATATCGCGTAGCCCCGATGGTGCTATCGTAGCGATCGAGGATGTCTTTATCCATCGGCACGTATCCCTTCTATAGTTGTTGTTTTGAGCCTTTTCTCAGCACGGTTCGTTTGAGGTTTTTTACCGCTCGTTTCATCGTATATGTCGTCCAGGCGATCGGAGTTTTATTATTATGTTTTTGTACTGCTCGAATAATATCCCGACGGACTGTCTCTCGCGAACGTCCCAGTGGATCGGGCAGATATGTCTCCAGAAAGGTATCGACGATCTTTTCACTGCCATTCCGCAGCAAGAAGCCGAAAAGCGAGCCAAAATCCTTTTTTTGTCCCCATCGAGCAAGAGGTCCCACATCGAGAAAGCGCGCCAAGACCAGGTCTAGAAAGCGCACTTTCGGATCTTTGGTGTCAACACCCTGTATAAGAATATTTCGCACATTCGGATTCAGGATAAAGAAACGCATCTCATGCAACTGATGCAGGTAAGATCCCAATTTTCTCGCTACCTTGTTGACAACCTTGTCGGATCTGTCCTTCCTTTCCTTGTTGCGGTACACCCATGCGCGGAGGTCCACAGCGTCTTCGACCAGCCGCGTAATCAAGAAACATGACCGGGTCATTCCTGCCCATCCTTTTTCAACCCCAAACCCCACTGGTTCCACAGCCGGAATGCCAAGCATCATAAAACGTCTGAGATTCCAATATTCCCTTTCTGCCTTCGGTATGCGCCACCATGTGCGAAGGCTGTATACATGCATGTAGCGGTACACCTTTAAAACATAGGAGTACGATTTTCCATGCCCCCTCTGTTTCGAGCTCCGCAACAAGAGTATACGCGTCCGGCTTTCCTCTTTGAGGACGTGTCGGTGGTGAGATACGAGCTTTCGATAGTAATCATCCACATCACTCGATGGAGGAAAATCGCGAACAAACGGATCATCAAGATTCAGATGACACGTTTTTCCTTTTAAAACCTTCATCAATGACGCCCTCACATGTCTTGGGTCTTTTGTGCTAGTGTATGCTAAATACGGAAGATTACGCAAGGATTAAAAAGGGATTAACTTATCTTGCAAGAACTGATTCCCTTTCCCGTTGTTATAACGCTATCCGATTCAGTGGATGTACCTATCCGCATAGCTCTGCATACCGGCGATGCTTGTGGCAGCCAGCATCCCATGGATAATCGCCCTGGCAAGCGTATCCGCAGCGGCAGCTCCGATCATATTAATCCGCGCCGCCGTATCACCCCACATCCCCTCTTCTTCCAGATCGGCGATTGCTCGCTTCCCTGTGCTGAGGGCAAAGATAGTATCGCCGTCAAACATCGTATGCGCAGGCAGGATCGCTCTGGCCATGCCGTCATGCGCCATCTGGGCGACCTTGGTTGCCTGTGTCTTTGTCAGCTCCACATTGGTCGCTACAACCGCAATGGTTGTGTTGGTTATAGTCTGCGGCTCATGGGTGGTTGTGTTATCTTTATCGGCGCGTAAAGATGCCTTCGATGCAGCTTTTAACCCGCCGAATTCGTTATTCGTTTCAAGGAATGCGGCATAGAATTCACCTGTCTCGGGATTCACCGTGCTCCCCCCTGAATTCACCGCCACCAGGGCGCCGACAATGACGCCATTGCCGAGGTCGGTGCTCGCTGTCCCGAGGCCCCCTTTCAACTCGTTTCCGGTGAGTATCCCGGTGAGCGCGCCCGTCCCTGCTCCGACATTGCCTTGTGCAATCGGTCCTGCCTTTGCCCGCTCACAGGCCGTGAGGCCGAACGCGGCAGTCGGCCTCTCTGAAAAGGGAGTTCCTCCTCGGGCTAAATCGTAGAGTGCGGCAGCAGGCACGATGGGCACGACATTGCCGTCCCCGAGCGGAAAGCCGATGCCGTGCGCTTCCAGATAACTCATGACGCCGTCAGCAGCAGCGAGCCCGTAGGCGCTGCCGCCAGTCAGGACCACGGCGTGGACCTTTTCTACCAGATTGATCGGATTGATGGCGTCTGTTTCCCTGGTGCCGGGGGCAGAGCCACGGACATCGACCCCGGCTATTGCCCCGCCCCTGATTAGAATAACTGTGGTGCCGGTCAGGTTGTCAATATCGGTATAATGGCCGACCTCTATACCCGCTACGTCCGTGATGGCGTTATAACGTTTTTGGGCATTCGAACCGGATTTTCGAGCCTTTTGGTTGGCCTTGCTCATTTCATTATCCTTAAGGTTGTTATATATTTACCACATTCTCCAGGCAATAAAAAGGCTCCTGTGAAAGGGGGGGGGTGAAGCAAAGGGTGTACTTCCTGAATCTTATCTTGTATAAGCCGATCCCTACGATCTATCCCACACGAAAAAAGGGGCGTGATTGGAGGTGAAAAGGGGAGGGTGGTTTCTCAATATGGGCCGGATTGCCGGGTGTTTTCTGAATTCCGTATCCAGAAACCCTCTTATTGATCGTCTGTCCCACCCCTTGGGGTGCCGAAAATCCGCGTACAGGGAAAGATCTCCTTCGTAAAAACCGGTTGTATCGAGCATTGCGGCCTCCGGGCTGTTGATGGGGAGGTTGAAGATGGAGACATTTACGAATCTGATTTCCTCCGCGTGCCTGACTACAAAATCGAGGGTTTGCTGCGCCTCAATGCGTGTCTCCGCCGGCGTGCCGAAGAGGAGATAGACATAGGTTGCGATACCGGCCTTTCTTAATGTCTGTAATGCCTGTGATGCAGTTTCAAGGTCAATCCCCTTGTGCAGGGTATTGAGGACTTTTTGATTACCCGATTCAAGGCCGAGTTTCAGTAAAACGCACCCTGATTGTTTCAGGGCCATACAGAATGCCGGGTCCTTCAAATGCGGGGTGATCCGGGCAAAGCCATACCACGGCGCGCCGGGGGACTCCTTGGTAAGGGCCTCCATGAGGTTTGGGCTTATGGCATTGTCAACGAGATGGATGAGGGCCGGTTTCAAGCTCGTTGTTAAGTTGCGGAGCTCGGTTGCCGCTCTTGCCGGAGGGGTCTGGGAATAGGCGGTCCCCTTGGCCAAAGGGCCACCTCCGGCTGCTCTCTCCGGGCAAAACGAGCATTTACCCCAGTAGCATCCAATTGAAGACCGGAAGGGGAGGATCAGTCCCGGTGCCAGGTAGTCGCCCACAGGTAATTGGTCATAGCAAGGGGTAACATGCATTTTGGAGGGAGGTTTTTTGTTGAGCAGGGCCAGGAGCTGATATTCTCCAGGGCCTGTAACGCAATGATCGACCAGGCCATCGAAAAGCCCTTCTCTGTGCATACCGGTGGCTAAACCGGAGGTGACCCTTCGGTCAGAGCCATCT
>Ga0315551_10000207_pt1 | contig 46486 bp, 38 predicted proteins | sample SalMarSW160290MG_FD_203678 | JGI IMG/M metagenome (GOLD analysis project Ga0315551, IMG submission 203678) | Salt marsh sediment microbial communities from the Plum Island Ecosystem LTER, Massachusetts, United States - Salt Marsh Sediment SW1602-90 ...
TCTCTGGCATCGCGTGAAATTATCGCTGATTCCGTAGAGACTATGGCGCAAGCGCACTGCTTTGACGGCCTTGTTTGCATCCCCAACTGCGACAAAATCATACCGGGAATGCTGATGGCGTCGGTCCGGCTGAACATCCCCACGATTTTCGTATCCGGCGGGCCGATGGCGGCGGGCAAAACAAAAGACGGCAGGAGCGTTGACCTTATAAGTATTTTTGAAGGTGTTGCCCAATTCAACGCCGGCAAAATCGATGAGGCCCAATTAAAAGAGCTTGAATGCACTGCCTGCCCGGGCCAGGGAAGCTGCTCCGGTATGTTCACCGCCAATTCGATGAACTGTCTCTGCGAGGCGATTGGAATGGCCCTTCCCGGCAACGGCACTATCCTGGCGATTGACCCAAAACGGCAGCAGCTCTATAAGGCGGCAGGTAAGCAGATTATGAAGCTGATTGCCAAGGACATAAAACCATTAGATATAATCAATGAAAAATCGCTGGATAATGCTCTTGTTCTGGATATGGCAATGGGCGGCTCGACTAATACGGTCCTGCACTCATTGGCTGTCGCCAGTGAAGCCGGCATTAAATACGGCCTTGAGCGTATAAACGCAATCTCAGCCAAATGCCCGAATATCTGCAAGGTCTCGCCGTCAAGCAAGTTCCACATGGAGGACGTCGATGCGGCAGGGGGCATAAGCGCGATACTGAAGGAAGTCAGCAAGATTGCCAATCTGCTTAATACCGATTGCCTGACTGTAACCGGCAAAACACTCGGCGAAAATATTGCTGATGCCGAGATTAAAAATCCGGAGGTCATTCGTACATTGGATAATGCGTACTCGAAGAAGGGGGGGTTGGCCATTCTAACAGGTAATCTTGCTCCCAAGGGCGGCGTGGTAAAAACGGCGGGAGTCGCTGCTGAAATGCTGACTCATACCGGCCCTGCGGTTATTTTCGACAGCCAGGAGGATGCCTGTGAAGGTATTCTGGCCAGCAAGGTAAAACAAGCTGATGTTGTGGTTATCCGTAATGAAGGCCCCAAAGGCGGTCCGGGGATGCAGGAGATGCTCAGCCCCACAAGTTATATTGTGGGTGCCGGCCTGGGTGAATCCGTTGCGCTGATTACAGACGGCCGATTCTCCGGTGGAACAAGAGGTGCCTGCATCGGCCATATAAGTCCCGAAGCAGCGGTAGGGGGGACAATCGGACTATTAAAAGATGGTGACATCATCGAAATCGATATTCCCAATAATAAAATAAGCGTACAGCTATCTGACGAAGAATTGGCCGAGCGAAAGAAACAATGGAAACCGCCAAAGCCGAGAATAACAGAGGGCTACCTCGCCAAGTACGCCACAATGGCGACCAGCGCCGATACCGGAGCCGTCCTGAAATGGTAAATACGTAAAATTAGTTGCTAAAAACAAAACTCTGTGGTAATTTGCTGGTGTGTAATTTGAGTGTGCAGTTCGGCTGCGGCGTGCTCCGCCGTGACGAGTGTGGTCTGCGGCCATAAATTTGTATGGTGTGCATAGCACACCATTATCTATTTAACTAAATATGCGTTTTTTTAGAAAAATAAGCTCACGTCGAAGCCAAGTACGCAAGAGCATAACCGGCGAGCGCTTCTCGAAAATAAGCCGGTTCGCCGACACCGATAGTATAATCTCGGTTCTTCTGTGCCTGCTTTTCGCCGTTTTGTGTATCGCCGTCATCTCGTTCCCAAACTACAATAACCTGATACAGATAGCCGTCATAGTAGTGCTGATTTCTCTGGCAGCAGCTATTTATATCTACCATTATCAAGGCCGAATCATAAAAAACCACGTCGGAGCACTGGTGCTGGTCTGCTCATTTATTTTGCTGTTAGCAACAACCAGGGTCGGTATCATATTGTCCGGACATACCTACTGGGCCACCGCTACCGCCGTCGCAGCAGCCGTCATTCTGACAATCGCCTATGACCAGCGTTTTGCGATAGGTATGAGTATGTTCTATTGCCTGCTTGCCTATCTGGCGGTAGGGCCAATAATGGATAACAAATATCAACTTACGGGTATGAACCTGCTTTTGACAATGCTCTCGGCCGCTTTCACCTGCTGTTTCTCCTTAAAAGAAATCCGCACAAGAATGAAACTGCTCAAAGTCAGCACTCTGGCAGCCGCAATAGTGTTCATAACAGCAACTGCAATGTCCTATTTGGACATCTCAGGAGAAAATCCTAAGACCGGTGATATATTTAACAATGCCGGCTATCATGCAGCAGCAGTTCTCCTGATGGGTCTGCTTATCCAGAGTTTGCTTCCGATTATCGAAAAAATCTTCCGAACAGCTACCAGTATGACACTGCTGGACTACAGCGATGCCAATCAGCCGTTGTTAAAAAGACTTGCAATGGAAGCACCCGGCACGTTCAGCCATAGTTTGCTAATAGGCTCTATCGCTGAAGCTGCGGCTGAGTCAGTTGGTCGTAACGGCCTTTTATGCAGGGTCGGTGCTTATTACCACGATATCGGAAAAATCAATAAGCCCGGCTATTTCGTCGAAAACCAAATGGGCTTAACCAGCCGACATAAGGAGATTTCACCTACGATGAGTCGTTTGATTATCATTGGCCATGTCAAAGACGGGATAGAAATGGCCAAAGAATATGGCCTGCCATCTGTGCTCTGGCAGTTTATCGAAGCGCACCACGGAACGACATTGGTTGAACACTTTTACAACGAGGCAAAAAAGCAGAAAACTAAAACTGCAAAGCAGAAAACGGCTGAAGTGCCTTCTGAAAGTGAATTTAGATATCCTGGTCCAAAGCCGCGAACAAAAGAAGCTGCTATTGTGCTGTTGTCGGACTCCGTGGAAGGTGCCGTTAGAAGTCTGCCTGAAATAACACCTACGAGAATAGAAGCGGTCGTGCACAACATGGCCATGAAGCGCTTGCAGGACGGCCAGTTCGATGAGTGTGACCTTTCTCTTCGCGAGTTAAGTCAGATAGAGACGAGCATATCGAAGACCCTTGCAGCACACTATCATAGCCGAATCGCATACCCAAAAGCGCCGGATGCTCCCGATGACGCACAACCTCAACCCAGCCAAACAGAGCAAAAAAGCGATTAACAGTTATGAGCCCTGCTAAACAACAGCCAGACACGGTCGTTCAAATCGCAAAAAATTTCAAAGACGTAGACGTGTCTCTGTCCAGGCTTGAAGAACTGGTCAAAACCATCTGCGACCGTTTTAATCCGCCACGGCGGATTAATCCCTGCCAAAACACAGCAACGGTCGTCAGCATCGCAATAGTTGGCGACGCCGAAATCCGCAAAATGAACAAAAGATTTCTAAACCGTAATCGCTCTACCGATGTTATAAGTTTTGATTTATCAGATGAGAAAGACAAAAAATTATTTGAGCTGGTCGTAAACGGCGAGATGGCTGTAAGACAGGCAAAGCAAAGAGGCCATTCATGTGAAGCGGAATTGGCGCTTTATGTAACCCATGGCCTGCTTCACAACCTCGGATTCGACGATACCACGCAAAAAAGGGCAAAGAAAATGCATGAGGCAGAAGACAAAATTTTACAAGAACTCGGTTACGGTTTAGTATATAATTAATAGTTTGTGGTTTCAATTGCTGACTACGAACTTAATTGAAAGGATATTAAAAAGTGAGTTATGTGGCTCAGATGGTACTGCTGATTTGTATTCTCGCCGGCGGTGCACTGTTCTTTTCCGTTAATACCTTCGCCTTGCGAACATTTTCACGCATAAAACTGCAGGAGGCATTCAGGAAATCCGACAAAAAGACAAGCCCCGAAGAACTCACCGAGAAGTTGGTGGAAAACGCCGAAAAAATGGTTCTGACCTGCTCGTTATACAGGGTCATCTTTAATATGTGCATATTGCTTTTGCTGGCGGATGTTTTCACAACGCTGCGTCCGTCCAGTCCGCAAATTACCAATTACCTGCTTACATTTATTACTGCAATAGCGATATTCTCAATGTTCAGTCTGGCAATCCCTCACGCCTGGGCCAAGTACGCAGGCGAAAAAATTCTCAGCCGAACATATAAACTGCTAATGTTCTCTACAATTATAGTATCGCCTGTTCTATACATCTGGAGATTAACTGATGGTCTTGTTAAACGCCTGGCCGGCGTAGCCGAAACAACACCCCAGGAGCAACAGGAAGAAAAACAGGAAGAATTTTTAACCGGCCTTGAGCAGCACAGAACCGAAGGTGTGCTCGACGAAGAAGAACAGCAGATGATTGAAAATGTGCTGGAGCTGAGCGAAACAGCCGTTGATGAAATTATGACACCTCGAACAGACATAGTAGCTGTCGAAGTCAACTCTGATTTACAAACGGTTTTGAAAACCATCACTACCGCAGGTCATACGCGTGTGCCGGTATATGAAAAAAATATAGATAACATAGTTGGCTTAATTTACGCCAAGGACCTGCTGAGCGAAATCGGTCAGGACGCTGAGAATTTTAAACTGCGCGACAAAATGAGAAGCGCTTATTTCGTTCCGGAAACGAAACCTCTGCGGGTTTTGCTGCGCGAGTTTCAAAATCAAAAGCAGCATATAGCTGTAGTGCTCGATGAATACGGCGGAACAGCCGGCGTTGTTACTTTGGAGGATATTCTCGAAGAACTCGTCGGCGAAATAACCGACGAATACGAAGAAGCCCTGCCAGAACCGGTTAAAGAAATAGACCAAAGCACTCTTGAAGTCGATGCCAGGACATACGTCGATGACTTAAACGACCGGTTTGAATTAAACCTGCCCGAAGAGGAAGATTACGATACCATCGGCGGCTTCGTCTTTTCGCAACTGGGCTACATTCCAAAAACAGGGGAGAGCCTTAATTACAAAAATCTGAAATTTACCATTCTTTCCGCCGAGGCCAGAAAAATAAAACGCATCAAAATCCAGAGGACAGAAGTGAGCTAAAGTGACTAAAGTGAACTAAAATTAAAAAAATCCGCAACTTTAGACACTTTTAACTTTAGGCACTTTTCACTTTTTAGCGCCTTTGTGGCAAAGAGCTATAATTCATGTTGACCAAAGACCTGGCTATCTGCATACGTGCTACGGATTTCTCCGAGACATCCCAGATTGTAACTTTTTTTACGAGGGAAAACGGCAAAATTAGCGCCATCGCCAAGGGCGCGAAAAGGCCCAAATCGAAGTTTGACGGCCCAATCGAAGTATTTGCGCACGGGAAAATTGTTTTTTCCGACTCGAACAAGGAAAAGCTCGCAACCCTGACCGAATTCCAGCAGCAGCCGGGTTTTGCAAACTTAAACCAAAATCTTTTTGTCCTGCATTGTTGTCTTTTTGCTGTGGAGCTGCTGAATAGTATGACAGGCGATTGCGACCCACACCCGGGGCTTTTCGACAGCTTCCTGCAATTTTTAGAAAACCTCGATGCGATACGCGATACGCAATACGCAATACGCGATGCGACATCATTGTTGATACAGTTTCAATTGTCTTTGCTCAAAGAGGTCGGCCTGATGCCTGTCCTAGATGCCTGCGTGAATTGCAAAACGAGATACGGGTCACGGGCGACGCCTGCCCTGAGCGAAGTCGAAGGGAGCGACAAGTTTTATTTCAGCAGTTCCGCCAACGGCCTTATTTGTAGAGATTGTGAAGCGAGTTTCCCTGACAAAATTCGGCTATCTAAAAAGGCAGCAGGGTGTCTGGGTAATCGGGAATTGCTCGCTGATGCAGATGAAAAAACACTGAATGAAATCGAGAGGGTTTTAATTCACCACTTCACCGAGATTCTCCACCACCAGCCAAAAATGGCAAAGCATGTTCTGGTAACTGGTGAATGGTAATTGGTGATTGGATGCTCGATGCTGGATACTTGATACTAGTTACGGATTGCGTGCTTTGAGTTAGCCGCAAAGTAAACTCACTTTTTCCCTCGGCGGGGGCCAAAAAGACCGTTTTTGCCGTAATTTTGCATAAATCGGCGATTTATTATTTGGAAGTGACTAATATTCCGATGAGGTGACTACGTTGTGGCACTGGGAGTGAAAATTTCTCTTTTGCTACAAATTTCACGGTTTTTCTACCCCTAAGACAAAAATTAACTTGCAAATTACCTGCTTTTTATTATACAATCCCTACCGAAAGCGTAATTATTACCAGCCGGAAAAAACAGAACTCAAATATCGCGTTATTGCGGTAAATAAGGCCGGTGAAGACGAACCTTCAAATGCCGAAATGGTTATTCTATGAGAACTTTGTTGGTTGTAAACCGATAATTGCTGGTATTTGTTTGCCATAGGGCAGAAAGGATGGCTGTTATGAAAGGCAAAGGTCCATTTAGAGATGCACATGAAATGCAGAAAGAAATTAAAGAGCTAAACGAGAAACTAAAAGAACATCATGACAAAGCAAAGATTGAAGGATTTGTCCCGGGCAACTTTGGAAATGGCATAGGCAATAGAAGCTCTCGAAGCATCAAGAAATAATAGCAAAGTCAAGATGGTCGTACTGTAAGTCAATTATACGAAAGAGGCAGATAAAAAGGCTTGCTTATCAGACTTATTTTTGGTATAATTTAAGCCTGGTTTTTATTGCCTTAAGCTACTGTGAATTGTCTATTTATGTAAAGTGATTCTATAAATTAGAGGGATAACAAAATGGCTTGGAGGGTTTATGTAACTACGGCTTTGATTATATCAATATTTAGTGGGTATTCATCGGCTGGAACTATTTATGTTGATGCTAATTCTGCCCTTGGAGGCGATGGAACAACCTGGGGCACGGCCTACAAGTATCTTCAAGATGCTTTATATAAGCCGCCTACAAGCGGTGATGAGATTTGGGTTGCAGAAGGAACTTACAAGCCCGACCAGGATGAAGGTGGCAACGTTACATTGGGCGACCGAAATGCTACATTTGAATTAAAAGAGGGAGTATCTTTTTATGGAGGCTTTCCGATTGGAGGTGGTACTTGGGAAGAGCGAGATCCTCATCTGCATGAAACAATTCTGAGCGGCGACCTAAATGGCGATGATGGCCCAGACTTTGCTAATACTAGTGAAAACAGCTACAACATTTCACACATAGATTGGGCTACAGGGACAACAACTCTTGATGGTTTTGTTTTCAAGGGTGGAAGTGCTACTGGATCGCCTGATCCAGTTGCAAGGCTTTGTAGAGGGGCAGCTTTATGTAATCGGGGCGGTGGCTCAGTAAATCTTTATAACTGTTCGTTTACCCAAAACAAGTCGCTTCAAGGAGGTGCAATATATTTACATCTAGTAAACAATTCACTTATAAAGGCATGTACTTTTACACATAATGATGCGGATTATTTCTTTTATCCAACGTACACTGGAATTGAGGGCCAAGGAGGAGTGCTATATTTCTACGGTTCGAGCCCGACTTTTATAGATTGTGATTTTAGTGAAAATATTGCAGCATGGGGTGGAGTTTTAATGTGTGATAGTTTTGGAGGGTGGCCAGAATTTGAGAGGTATTGTAATCCAAAGTTTATCAATACTGAATTTATAAATAATAAAGTATATGGTTCCGGTGGTGTATTAGAAAATCATGGCGAGGGACATCCTGTAATGATTAATTGCAAGTTTATCGCGAATCGAGCAGATTATGATGCAGGGGTATCAGAGGGGGATGGTGTTTTCCAAACTGCACAAGAAACATTTACTAATTGTACAATTGTTGGAAATACTGCTGGTCGTGATTGTGGAGCAATCGGAGCTTCAACTGAAACGCATGTATATAATTCCATCGTATGGGGAAATAAAGATAGCTCTGGAATAAATGAAAGGTCTCAGATAGAACTTGCTGATTCTGATGTAACATCGAGTTGTATCCAAGACGATGACCCAGATGATAGCTACATTCCATTTGGAGGTGCAGCAAACAATAATATCGACGACAATCCTAAATTCACGCGTGATCCATACGATGGTGGTGACGGTTGGGGTGTGGGTGATAACGACGATTATGGCAACTTACGTTTACAACATACTTCTCCTTGTATAGATACTGCGGACAATGCTTCTGTACCTGCGGATTCAAATGATCTTGATGAAGATTTAAATACAACCGAGCCTATTCCTTATGATCTTGATGGTCACCCAAGAATTGTAGATGGCGACTGTAACAGCACAGATATTGTTGATATGGGAGCTTATGAGTTTTCCTATACTTATCTTGGTGATTTTGCAGGCGGCTGTGATGTTGATTTTGCAGACTTTGCCGTTTTTGCTTCGGCTTGGCTAACAGAAGAAGGCCAAGCTGGATATGACCCTAACTGTGATATCGCTGTTCCTTACGATGGAGCAATTGACGAAAAAGACCTTCAGGTGTTTACTGATAACTGGCTTTTAGGCCGTTGAATCGCTTTGGATTTTCTGAAGAGCTTTTATGCATAGGGCCTCACACGTGCTACTGTGATGTGGAACAAATCGCATCGTCTCGATACTTATCCGCATGAGTGTGGTCTTATAAGTTTTTAACCTCTCTGTCCGCCGGAGGCGGATAAATGTTCTGGCTATACAGGCAAATCTACTGCTCGGTTTTCTCAAAAAGGTCGGGTTGGTCAGCTGAATCTTTCTTTTTGCCTGTGGCAGAGCTATGGTATTTCAGGCCAAGATGTTCGCAGGCGGTCTTTGTAATTTCCCGGCCGCGTTTGGTTCGGCGCAAAAAGCCGATTTGCAAAAGATACGGCTCGACCACGTCCTCCAGTGTGTCTCTTTCTTCGCCGAGTGTAGCGGCAATGGCATCTACGCCGGCTGGGCCGCCATCGTATGTATTGACCAATGCACGCAAAAAGGCCCTGTCAAGTTCGTCCATGCCTAACGTGTCAATCTGCTCCATCTTAAGTGCGTTTTCGACAATCTCAGAACTAAGCACACCTCTGCCTTTGACCTGTGCATAGTCACGGACTCTTTTTAACAATCGATTTGCCACCCGTGGAGCTCCACGAGAACGGCTGGCAATCAATTCGAGCGTCTCATCCTCATATTTCAATTGTAATAATCCTGCGGACCTTTTTAAGATGGCCGTCAACTCATCGCTATTATAAAAATCGAGATGATACAGCATTCCGAATCGGCCGCGAAGTGGGGCGCTCAATAATCCTGCACGCGTCGTCGCGCCAATCAAGGTAAAACGCTTCAACGGGAAATTGATGGTCTTTGCGTGCAGGCCGCTATCAACGGTAAAATCGACCCTGAACTCCTCCATCGCAGGGTAGATAAATTCCTCGACCGGCGTGCTGAGCCGATGCACCTCATCGATAAAAAGCACATCGCCGGTATTTATATTGCTCAAAAGGCCCATCACATCGCCTTGCTTTGTCAGAGCCGGCCCCGATGAGCTGCGAATCCTCGCCCCCATTTCATTCGCTACGACATTGGCCAGCGTCGTTTTGCCGAGACCGGGCGGGCCGTAAAATAAAATATGCTCCAACGGCTCGCCTCTTTGCTTAGCTGCCTCTATAGCGATGGCAAGTTTCTCTTTGACGTTGCACTGGCCTATACATTCATCCAGAAATTTCGGCCTAAGCGCAACGTTGAAACTCTCCTCCTGCTCGTTTAAAGACCGACTGCTTATTACTCTACCTATAGCCATAGTAATGAAATCAAATATCAAAAATTAAATATCAAAATTACAAATCAAAATTCAAAAATGACATAAAGTTTCATTGCGAGCGAGGCACAGCCGAGCGTGGCAATCTCTCTGTTGCGAACAGTTGAGATTGCTTCGGTCGCTCTGCTCCCTCGCAATGACGTTCTACATTTTGCATTTTTACATGTCATTTTGATTTTTGCATTTTAATTTTTGATTTTACTTTTAGACTTCTACTCCCTGCTTTAACCTGTACACCAGCGGCACAAGCGCTTCAGCCGATTTGATATCAGGGTGCCTCCGGCAGGCAAGCTCGATAAGCTCCATCGCCTCATTTCTTCTTTCGCCCCAGGCGATAAGAATCTCCATCGCTTCAATCTGGAACGGCTTAAATATCGCCTCCGCCCCAGCCCGGCCGGCTTCCGCTCCAATTGCAAAATCACCAACTTTGCCCTTAAGCTCGGCGACAATCTGCTGAGCCATTCTTTTGCCGACTGACGGCAGCGATATCAATATTTTATCATCGCCGTTTTCTATCGCCGTTGCTATGGTAGCTATCGGAATGCTCAGCGACCGCAGGCCCTTTTTTATGCCCACACCTTTGACGCTGATAAATTTTCTGAAGAAATCTCTTTCGCCAGCACTTAAAAACCCGACCATTCTCGGTATCAGATTACCGCCTGCGGGTGTGCCTTCGTAATACTCCATAGTGCAAAGAGTAATATCCGAGCCGACCTTGTCCGACAGGGCATTTACACAATAGCCCGGCAGCATTACTTCATACACCACTGCCCCGATTTGCACGAGGGCACTAACACTATCGAGGTTGACAAGCTTTCCTTCAATCCGAGCTATCATAACTAAAATCAAACAGCAAAAATCAAATATCAAAAGGGTTCCCATTTTGCGACGTATTGCAAAATGGGGTCCCAATTACATATCAAAATGCAAACTTTTCTGGTCTTCTTTTTGAGTTTTTTTGTCATTTCGCACTCTGCATTTTGATTTTTGGTTTTTTTAGAGCACAGCAACGCTCCTAACTGTATTCGCGCAACACAGAGCCGCTGCTATTGCATCGGCCACATCGTCCGGCTCCGGCGCATCGGGTAAAGATAAAAGCCCTTGAATTGCTCTTTGCATCTGCTGTTTTGACGCTCTGCCGTTACCGGTAATTGATTTTTTTATGCGCGTAGCACTAAAGCTTCTGACCTCAATTGCTGCTTCTGCACAGCTCTGTAGTATAACTCCTCTTGCGTGCCCCATCAATATCGCTGTTTTCGGATGAGCATAATGGGAGTACAATTCTTCTACTGCCACGATATCAGGGCTGAACTTTTTTAATAAAGATTGTATATCCTGTGCGATTTGATTCAGTCTTATTTCTATCGGAGGCGTGTTGGGAGTGCGGCAAACGCCCGCCTCAATCAGCGCTCCGTCGCCATAGCTATGGAGCGTCGGCGACTTTTCTACGTTTTCGCCTGTTTCTATGCAGGCGTATCCGCAGACCTGCAAACCCGGGTCAATGCCAAGTATTCTCATTTTCCTCTCCAGGTAGTAATCCCTCCGGGCTTATCTTCCAGCGATATTCCGATTTCCTCAAGTTTGTCACGCAGGGCATCGGCCGCTACAAAATCTTTTCTTTCTCTGGCGTTGCGGCGCTGCTCAATAAAAACGTTGATTAGTTTATCCAGCATCTCAGCCTCGACGCTGCTGGTCTCTGGATATTCGTCCTTTACCAGGCCCAGAACGTCGCCGCCCAGCCGGCCGAACAAAACGTCAATCGCATTAAGAGTCTCCACAGTCGCCTCTTTTTCCTCAAGCAGATTGTTTGTCAGCCGAACAAGCTCAAACACAACTGAAAGGGCAACAGAGGTATTCAAATCATCATTCATTGCTGCTTCAAATTTCTCTCTCAACTGCTTTAATTGCTCCGTCACTGCACTATCAGCTTCACCTTCAGGGACCTGGGGCATCCTTTTTCGCACCGCTTTGACTATCTCGGTTATTTTTTCGTAGCCGCTCTGCGCCGCAAATAAGGCAGCATCCGAAAAATCCAATGGGCTTCGGTAATGACTGTTCAAAATCAACTGCCTGACCGCCAGCGGGTCATAGTATCTGGTTAATCTTTCATGCGCACCCGAAAAGGCCTGTTTTAACGTTATAAAATTATCCAAACTTTTGCCCATTTTTTGGCCGTCAACGGTAACCATATTATTATGTATCCAGTAACGAGCAAACTGAACACCGTTAGCTGCCTCGGCCTGGGCGATTTCACATTCGTGATGAGGAAACTGGTTTTCCAGCCCGCCGCCGTGGATATCAAAGGGCTGACCAAGGTATTTTGTGCTCATCACTGAGCATTCCAGATGCCAGCCGGGAAATCCCATTCCCCAGGGACTCGGCCATTGCATAATATGGTTCGGCTCAGCTTTTTTCCAGAGGGCAAAATCTACCGGGTTCTTTTTATCCGGCGAAACCTCCACGCGTGCACCGGCTAACATCTCTTCGATATTTCTGCCGGATAGTTTTCCGTAGTCCTTGAATTTGGAGACATCGAAATACACCGAGCCATTGACCTCATAGGCGTAGTCTTTTTCCAGAAGTTTCTTTACCAGCTCTATCTGCTCGGTTATATGACCGCTGGCCCGTGGGCTGATATCCGGCCGAACACAGTTAAGTTTGTCCATATCTTCGAAGTAACTTCTCGTGTAATATTCTGCCAGCGCCATAGGGTGCTTTTTTTCTCTTTTTGCCGCTTCAGCTATCTTGTCCTCACCCTCATCTGCATCATCGGTTAGATGGCCGACATCGGTTATATTCTGTACATAGGTAACACTATAGCCCAAGTAGCGAAGATATCGAACCAGAATATCAAAGCTTACGTAACTTTTTGCATGCCCTAAATGTGCGTGCCCATATACCGTTGGCCCGCAGACGTATATTCCAACCTGGCCTTTCTTTAACGGCTTAAATTCCTCTTTCCCCCGCGTCAAACTGTTATAAAGCTGCAATCCCATTTTTCAAATGCCTTTTGATATTGATTAACACTGTATATTCACGCCACAATAGCTCCTATTACAGGAGTCCCACAACTGACAAGTATATCGATTTTGATTCACATAGCAACAAAACAATTGCCCGTATGGCGTAAAAAGGCAGGATACTGGATATTAGATACTTGATACTCGCAAAAGAAAGGGAAAGATTCAAGCCTTGTCTGGCGACGGTCAAGAATCGTTTTTTCTTGCATTTTATAGCTGGATTTAGTATAATGTTTTTATTATAGACGTGCGAAAGGAAAGGTGATGAACCTGAAAAAGCGGTCAATTCTTTTTTTGGTGATGGTGGTTTTGCTGTCAGCTGGTGCTTTTGCCGGCACATACAGCGGCGGCACCGGCGAGCCAAACGACCCCTATCTAATCGCCACCGCTGAAGACCTCAACGACATCGGCAACCATCTCGAGGACTTCAACAAACACTTTCTAATGGTCGACGATATCAACCTGGCCGACTATACCGGCACACAGTTTAATATCATCGGAAGACCCGATGCTCAATTCAGTGGAGTATTTGACGGAAACGACCACAAGATTTGGAATTTCAGCTTTAGTTCTTTTGGCAGAAGTTATATTGGCCTGTTCACGCATGTCCGAAGCGAAGGTCAAATCATGAATCTTGGGATGGAAAATATCGATGTCAACATCGTAAATGGAGGTTATCTCGGAGGATTGACGGGATGGAATCGCGGTTCGATTTCGAATTGCTATGCAACAGGAACTGTTACGCAATCTTATAGCACTGCTGAGCTGGCAGAAGAAAATAATGCTTCGAATTACTCTTCAACAACCAGCGCTTCAAGTTATTATCACTTCGGTGGGTTGGTAGGATACAATTTATATGATGGTACGATTTCGAATTGCTATGCAATCGGCTGTATCTCGGGGACAGGTTTTTATATCGGCGGACTGGTGGGAACAAATGATGGCACGATTTCAAATTGCTATGCAGCAGGCAGCGTTTCGGGAAAAGATGACACCGGCGGGCTGGCGGGACACAATTGTCATGGCACGATTTCAAATTGTTATGCAACAGGCAGCGTTTCAGGAGATCAGTACACCGGCGGGCTGGCGGGACACAATTGTTTTGGCACAATCTCAAATTGCTATACAACAGCCAGTGTTGATGGAAATTATTACACCGGCGGCCTGGTGGGAAGTGGTGGGGGGACAGTTTCCACCTCCTTCTGGGACATCGAGACTGGTGGACCGGACAACGGTATTGGAACACCGCTTCCAACAGAACAGATGCAGACAGAAAGCACGTTTACAGATGCCGGCTGGGACTTTATAGAAATCTGGAATACCGGCGAAAGGCAGACATATCCATTTTTGCGGATACATCCGGCTGGAGATATAGACCACGATGATATTGTAAACTTTTATGACTTTGCGATATTAGCCAATCACTGGCTCGAAGGCATCGAGTAATTACATAGCCATACCGCCGTCGACTTGCTTTTATATATCGGTGTAAATCCGTGTTAATCCGTGTCTAAATGTAATGAGTAATTACATAGCCATACCGCCGTCGACGCAGAGGACCTGGCCTGTGATATAGCCGGCATCGTCGCTGACTAAAAAGGCGACGGCCTTTGCGACATCTTCAACAGTGCCAAGCCGACGTAAAGGAATAAACTGCTTTGCGGCTTCAATGACCGGCTCAGGGAGCTTTCTGCTCATCTCAGTATCGATAAAACCAGGTGCGATGCAATTTGCGGTAATATTTTTCTTGGCCAATTCGCGAGCTACGGTCTTGGCAAGGCCTATCAGGCCTGCCTTGCTGGCGGAGTAATTCGCCTGGCCGGCGTTGCCCATTACGCCGGATACGGAGCTGATGTTGATGATTCGGCCGAACTTGTTTCTGACCATAGATCTGGCAGCGGTGCGTATTGCAACAAAGGCGGCGCGGAGGTTCACCTCAATGACCTTATCGAATTCATCATCGGTCATTCTCAGAAGGAGATTGTCGCGGGTAATTCCAGCGTTGTTTATTAAGATTCCGATTCCGCCGTGTTCGGCAGCCAAAGATTCGAGCACTTCAGTAAACTTTTCGGTGTTGGTGATATCGACGCAACGTGTGATTATTTCGAAACCATCCTGCCCTGCGGCGCCAGCCAGCTCTTTGAGCTGGTCTTCGATGATATCGAGTCCTGCGACCAATCGGCCTTGCTTTAGCAGCTCAAAAACGATAGCTCTGCCAATCCCTCTTGCAGCACCGGTTACAACGGCGAGTCTTTTATCTGACATTCCTTATCTCCTGAAATTCTAATCCTTCGACCCTGCTAAGGACAGGTATCTAAATCCGAACTCAATAGTTTTACAAAAATTTCTTTGAACTATCAAGGATTTTCTTTTCCGAGGCAGCTTTGTTGAAAAATTACACAAAGATATGCATGGAACAGGGATTTCGATACGAGAAGGACTGTTTAAGTAATTCAAACTGACCGAGAGTCAGTTTGAAAACGCAAAAATCAAAGTGTAAAGTGCAAAATTGTCGAATCCGCCTTTGGCGGATGGCTGATTTTATTATTGTTTTTATGGCGCATTGTATTGGTAATGCCGTTGTGGGGCATCCCGTGGATGGAAATTCTGGAGCCTGTTAGAAACGGGACGCCAGCCCCGTTAGAAGCTCGCACTGACGGTGCGGCAGTCGCCGGAGGCGACTTACTTCTAACCGGGCGGGGATTTCTAACGGGCTGGAGAAAATCCGAAGCGAAAACACAACTGCTTGAAGCAAACTTACAACGCCACGATGCAAGCCTGCAATGCCTTGATGTAAACTTACAATTCCACGATGTAACGTTACAACGCCTCAATGTAAGGCTGCAACATCACGATGTAACCTTACAATGCCATATTGTAAACTCACAATGCCACGATGTAAAGCTACAATTCGATGATGTAAGCTTACTTTGCAACAGGTCAAACTTAATCTGCGACATATCACGCTTCATCTGTGAAACTTGTCTCGCCATAGTTTTAACGACGGCGGATCCGGGTTAAATATTCAAAACTTAATCACGGATTTTTCCCCAGCAGCTCCTGTATCGATTGCGAGTTGCTTATATTGATGACCTTTATTTTTCTGTTTATTCTTTTCATCAGCCCGGTGAGCACTCTGCCCGGGCCGATTTCATAAAATTTCTCAACGCCATCAGCGATAAGCCGTTCCATACATTTTTGCCAGAGAATCGGGTTAGTCAACTGCCCTTTGAGGCCTTGCCTGATTTCCTCGGCGCTGTTGTAATACTCGGCGTTAATATTGGCGATAATTTTGACATCGGAAGGGTCGCAAATTTCGGTTTTTTGTAGCGCTTCACCGAGTGCATCAGCGGCACTGGACATCATTTCGGTATGAAAAGCTCCGGCAACTTCCAATCGGACGGCTTTCATTGCGCCATATTTTTCAGCGAGTTTTTCGGCTCTCTCGCAGGCGGTTGTACTGCCGCTTACAACGATTTGACCCGGACAATTGAAATTGACCGCTTCCAAAATTTCATTCTTGTCTGGGCGGAGCTTGGCGAAGCCCGATTCTCTGGCTTCGGCACATAGCTGAGTAACTTTTTCTTCGTCAAGACCGATGATACTAACCATCGAACCGTTTGTTGCGTCGGCAGCTGCCTGCATTGCCTGGCCGCGCTTTTGAACGAGAATAAGCGCATCTTCAAAACTAACGACTCCTGCAGCATAAAGGGCGGTGTATTCGCCGAGACTAAGGCCTGCTGTTACATCCGCCACACGTATGGCGGATAAATCCGCAGTTATTGCACCGAGGACCTCCAGTAAGGCAGCAGAAGTTACAAAAATTGCGGGCTGAGACATCGTGGTGGTATTTAATTTTTCCGCGGGACCCTCAAAGCAGATACTGCTCAAGTCAAATCCGAGGATATCATTTGCCTTTGTAAAAATTTTTGCTGCTTCAGGAAATGCTGCAACGATATCTTTTCCCATCCCTGCGGTCTGGGCCCCTTGTCCCGGAAATAAAAAAGCGGTCTTCATAATTTATATCTCAACGTGGCATGGGCTTCCAGCCCTGACGAGTGAAAACACGGCCAAGCCTGTCCCGAGCGAACCTGTCTTGAGCAAAGTCGAAAGAGTCGAGGGATGGCCGTGCCATACAATACAAATCATTAAAACTGAATTACGTTTGCGCCCCAGGTCAATCCTGCGCCAAAAGCGACAAAGATAACGATATCACCTTCTTTGATCTTACCCTGCTTCATACAGTCATCAAAAGCAATGGGCACCGAAGCCGCTGAGGTATTGCCATATTCAGCGATGTTTATAAAGACCTTTTCCTTCGGAAATTTTAGACGCTTGGCTGCCGATTCAATAATCCTTGCATTCATCTGGTGTGAAATGAGCATACTAACATCGTCAACACTCAAGTTGCAAGCTTGCAGACAGTCGGTAACAGTTTCAACGATACGCCTGACAGCCTGCTGATAGACTTCCCTGCCCCTGATTTCCATATAGATTTTTTTAGAGTCATCCAGCGGTTTACCCGCCGGATGACGAGAACCGTAGGCCTGGCAATTCAGGGCTTTCCAGTAATCGCCGTCAGAAGCCATAGTGCTGTATATAATACCCTTATGCACGTCCTCACTTCGCTGAAGTACCACCGCTCCGGCGCCGTCGCCGAAAAGAACACAGCTCGTTCGGTCGCTCCAATCGGTAATCTTAGTCAACGTTTCAGCACCTATTACAAGCGCGCTTTTGATTCTGCCGCTTTCCATAAACTGCTGAACGATATACAGACCATACACAAAACCGCTGCAGGCAGCGTGCAAGTCAAAAACCCAGGCATTCTTTGCGCGTAAATTCTTCTGCACAAAACACGATGTGGCAGGAAAAACCATCTCCGGTGTAATGGTGGCCACTATGATAATATCCAAATCCGCGGTTTTAACGTTGGCATCGGCCAAAGCTATTTTGGCGGCTTCGGTGGCTAAAAATGCGGTGGTTTCATTGTCATTAGTGATATGTCGAACCTTGATACCCGTACGAGTCGTAATCCATTCGTCAGTGGTGTCCACCATCTTTGCCAGCTCATCATTTGTTAGAGTTTTCTCCGGCACAAAAGAACCCGTCCCTGTGATGACGGCTCGATAGGCAGGGAGGTGTTCGTCACTTAGGTTGTCCATCCCGTTAGACATATCTGGGTGTTGGTGAACTTTCCCCATATTAAAAATACCTATTTTTTATCCCGAAACGTCCCTGGCTGGGCGCCGTGGCGACTGCTAATGGAACTCATCAGCTGCCCTTACAGAAGTTTGTGATAGATACTCGATGATCTTATCATTTATTTTTTCTGTATAGAATCTCTTGGAGGCCAAAATAGCATTTCTTATTGTTCTTCTTTGGCTTGAGCCGTGACAGATTACTGCTGTTCCGTTGACACCTAATAAAGGTGCTCCACCATATTCGTTATAGTCGTACTTGCTGTATATTCTTTTGATTACGGGTTTAAACTTCATGGCAAGGAGAAACTTCTCTTGTGAAAGCTCATGCTTTATTGCCTTAAACAGACCGTCAACAAGACCTTCGGTAAGTTTGAGAATCACGTTGCCGACGAAACCTTCACAAACCGCAACATCGCAAATGCCTCTGAAGATGTCTCTGCCTTCGATGTTTCCAACAAAATTCATTTCTGTGTCAGATTTCATCAACTTGCGTGCCTGTTTTACGACCTCGTTACCCTTTGCGTCTTCGGCGCCGATACTCATAAGGCCGACCCTTGGATTCTCGATGCCGAGCAGATGCCTCGAATATGTCCTGGCCATCACGCCATATTGATAAAGATGAATCGGCTTACAGGCGATATTGGCACCGACATCACAAATAGTTACTGGTCCTTCAACTGTGGGAAATACTACCGCTATTCCCGGGCGATTTACACCGGGCAGATTTCTCATCCTCATCTGAAAAGCAGCAACACAAGCACCGGTGTTTCCTGCGGAAATGATTGCATCGGCCTGGTCACGTTTGGCCAGTTTTGCAATAACTCCAATTGAGCTTTTCGGTTTCTTGCGCAGACTTTCTATGGGCGACTCGTCCATAGCGATGACATCAGGGGCATCAACTACGCTAATCGCGCCTTCACGAGACCCCAAAGACGATAGCTGCGACTCGATTGTGTCCTTTGGTCCGACGAGTATAAGCTCGTCATTTTCACCGAGCAGCTCAATTGCCTCAATCGCTCCGGCGATAATCTCATCTGGAGCATTATCGCCTCCCATTGCATCGATTGCTATCCGCATATTTTTAATCCCCAGGACGCCTTAGGCGCTGCTTTCTTCCTTGCCGAGCTTCAACGTGATTTTCGGATTCACGTAACCGCAGTTTTCGCAGGCTGCGTGCGGCAGCTTGGCCTGGCCGCATTTGCTGCAGAACGAATAGTTTGTGCCTTTGAGCCGGTGATGGCTGCGACGAGTGCGGGTTCTGCTCTTACTGGTTTTCTTTGCTGGAAGCATTATTCAATACTCCATAGTTTACATCTCGTACTTCGCAGCCCCCGTTCCTGCTTCGCTTGCCCCTGCGTCTCGCGACGCAAGTCGGGGCAGCGGGCAAGAAGCTGCGGGGGCAGAGTAGCATTTTAAGGTTAAAAGTATTTTATTTAGTTTACTGCAGCTTTTTTGTCAAGTCAAATCTTAACTGTCGCCGGACAAGTTTAGCACCAATTGAGATATCGAAGGAACCCCTCAAAAATTCGTCAATTTTTTTATTGAAATTCAGGCCAAAATAGTGTAGAAAAAACAGATATTGCCGTCATCTTGTATTGTTTTGGTGTAATTTTTTGATAGAATTGCTTTTTTGCGAATAGTTTGCGTTAGGCGGTTTTTGCTCCTTCTCCGTAGTAGATACTACGAAGGATAAATATGGCTCGATATCGAAAAAAGAGGATGTCTCTCTATGAAGCAATGACCCAAAGCCGGCGTAAGACCAGCTATGGCAAGACCTTAGAGAAATTATCCGGCTCCCCGCCTGCGGCGGGCCGTGACGAGCACCCGCAAAAGACTGAGCAAGAATCAGCCATGGAAAAAACCAGTATTGCGATGCCCAAGATGACGACTACGCGATGGAGAAGACCGAGAACAGTGCAATTTAACACCGGCAGGATAGAGTTCTCGATGTCGTATCCCGTTGCTACTGCGATACTTCTGGGCATTATCCTGCTGATTCTGCTGGCGTTTCGGGTGGGTCAGTATCATTCTTTTCTGGGCAAACAACCAGCAGGTGATAATCCGGCTGGGGATGTGTCAGGCAAGCCGCAGTCGGGCTACGGCGGGCTCCCCGTTGCGACGCGGTCGCACCGCGGCGAACGCCCCGACGAGAAAAAAACAGGGGGGATGTCCCAGGATTTATCCACCAGAAGTGCGGCGGATAAATCCGCAACGGAAACAAAAGTCGAACTGGCAAAGCCAACCGGCCCAGCTACGCCGGAGGCGAGCAATGTCATAGTTATAGTTGAGTATTCCAAAAGGGCAGATTTGGCGCCCGTGCGGAAGCATTTTGCGCAGTCCACTATCGAGACGGAGATTGTGAACTGGGGCGGAAAATACTTTCTGATTACGAAAGACAGATTCGAGGGCTTTGGGCTGGGTTCGGACGGATACCAGGCTAAACAGAAAATTGTTGAGGTCGGGGCCAAGTATAAAGCACCGCAGGGATATGAAACTTTTGCACCACTTTTTTTCAAAGATGCATACGGCAGAAAGGTTGAATAATTTCCCTTCGCCGCCCCTTGGGGGCTGCGAAGGATGAATAGGAGAAGTTGAATGTCAATTGACCGTTCACTAAAAATAAAAGGCGCTTTAACAAGACATCGAAATGTTCTGTCGCGGGTGGAACGGATAGAGCAGCTCAAGGAAGAAGAAAAATGGCAGGAGGGTGATTCGACATTTGGGCTTCCGAAGGTTGCTCATCGCAAGAGTCACGCCGGCCAAAAGGAAAAAGCAGCTCTGAAGGAGGCGGCAGCGGAAGCTGCGCTCGCTGCGCCTGAGTCGGCTGCAGCAGCGGCAGAGCCGAAGAAGGGCGAAGCAAAGAAACCGGAAGCCAAGAAACCAGAAGCCAAAAAACCCGAGTCAAAGAAACCCGAGGCGAAGAAGAGATAAATTTCTAATCTGGCTACGGCAGGGGTCCTTCGTCATGCGTTGGGGGATATGGAATCCAAAATTTTTAGCCCCTTGCACTGCAAGGGGTTTTATTTATTTGTTATTCCCCCAATTTATCCGGTGGGTTGTTAGCCCCTTGCACTGCAAGGGGTTTTATTTATTTGTTATTCCCCCCGATTTATCGGGTGGATTACCCCAAAATCAAAAGGGTGTGGTAAAAGAAATTTCTTTAGCGAGATACGAGCGACGCTTGTCCGCCGTAGCCAAATCCTTCGTAGCTTTAGCGAAGTAGGATGGCGAAGGCGGAAGCGACTAATTATTGCCACCGAGGACACAGATTCTATATCTATGAACAATGAGCTACGAACTATCAACGAAGGAATGTCAACTGTTTTTGAGGGAAAAAAGGCGGCAATATCACGATGTCAGCCTGCAATGTCTCAATGTAACGTTACAACGCCACGATGTAAAGCTGCAATATCACAATGCAACCTTGCAATACAACAATGCACGCTTACAACATTGCGATGTCAAGTTATTTTGCCACCCAAGCCAAGTAATTAACTGCTAGCTATTTTCCCTTTACTGTGAATGCATGTTCGCAATGAGGACAAACGTTTCTTCCCTTGACTAGGGTATCAATATATATACTGCCCTTACAGTGGGGGCAGGCTGCAGTTCGTCTTTTCTCTTTGGGGTGCTCCGTAGGCTGTTGCTGTTCATGAGTAGGTTCACTTGCCGTTTCAGTTTCAACGGAAGTGGGTGTAACGGAAGTACTTGTGGTTTCCTCTTTTGCTCCAGCAGGGGTAATCGGTTCTTTAGGTGATGATTGAGGTTGAGCAGTGGGATGATAACCTTCTTCATCTTCCTCAAATCTTGACAGTTGTTCGGACACAAAATCAAAATCTTCTTCTGACATGTTCAAGGATTCATTGTATTCTAAAGCTTCAGGAGTGGCCACATAATCAACCTTGCCGTGGTATTTCTGGACAAGTTTGACAATTGTGTCTATATCCACCTTGAAAAACTCCCTTCTGGGATTGACCTTGTTCATCATGAACTTATGGAGCTCCTTATGTAAGGTGTTTTCAAGAGTTGGTGCATCATCAGAAGAAATCATCATGTGTACATCATAGCGGAATGGTACGGATGCATCGCCAAGCTCTCTCACCCTATCTTCAGGTTCAAGTCTTCGGGTCATTCCTACTTTGAAGACATTTTCCCCAAACGAACCAATATTGGAAATAACATATACAAAACCAGCCCTAGTGAGTTCTGCCATCGACTTTGCTCTTTGCAATTTGCCCTGCGCTTCTTCAAGTTGTGCTTTAAGTCGTTGAACCTCAGCATCGTGCTCATCCTGAGTTTTCTGCAATGCCTTTTGCAAAGCTGTCTCAATAGCCAGTTCCTGATTTTCAAGGTGCTGCAATTCTCTTTGTCGGTCAGCTTCAAGCTTTTGTTCCTCTCTAATCTGGCGTTTAATTCTGGCCTGTTCCTCTCTTTCCCATTGTTTCCGCACGGCTTCCTTAAAGCTAACTTTTAAATCTCCTAGTATCTCCTGTTGTATTTCAGCAGGGACAGAGTATGCATATTTCTCGCAGAAAGTGAATACTGTCTCGTATTTCTTCTTTGATGTGGCGAAGTTATTTGCAGTTATTTTCGAACCTATAAACTTAACATTATCCTTAAGTAAACGAGTTCCTAAAGATTCTATATTTTTCTGCTGCTCTTCATTTTTTGCGTTGGTGCTAACCAACTTACTATATAAATCCTTATTTTCTTGTTCAGTTGTATTAATCCTTCTTAGTGCTTCAGGCAACATGTTGGCTTTATCTCTGTACTTTATAATTAACCATGCCAAGAAAAAAGGCGAAAGTCCCCATGCGACGGCAAATAATATCAATAAAGGATTCATCCAAATCCCTCCCTTCAAATTAATCCAAAATTAAGTTTTTGAGATTGTATATCTCTTGGGTTGGGTGGTCAAGGACTGTTTCCCGATAAAGCTCATTTACTCTCCACAAAACCACCATCACCGTACTATTCTGGTGAACATTCGATCTCGTCACATGATATGGCTTCTCTCGCTCGATCCTTATCCTTGAATGTAATCTCAACCCGACAATTCGGTTCACGCCAACACTGTACTTGTTCAACTTCAGTCAGATCACCACTAAGTTTATCTAAGCCTGAATCAATTTCTGATATCGGTTTTGATGTCCGTTTTGATTTATGGAGGGTTAGTTTAATATCACGACCGCGGCACTTAAAGCGTATTTCAGCATCAGAGACTTTTTCCCTATATCTAGCTACAGGAAGGTTTTTTAAGGTTACTTCTGTTGGATTATCGTAATCCCAATATGGTTCGTTTGCCATCTTTACCCCCTTTCATATTTTATTTGTTTACAAAACCACCATCACCGTATTACTCAACCCACCTTCGCCGGAATACCAATCAATATCGAAGTTCCATCAATGCTAAACACAATTCACTAATCACTATTGACGAATTTCTCCGCTGCTGTGATTTGTAATTATATCTCCTCCTTCAAAAAAATCAACCCCTTTTTCGCCGCCCAATTCACGAATCACATGCTTGCGAGGCACATAATAATACCTGTGGCAGAGCTATACAAAGCAATTCAGCCCGTGAGATAGATACAACCACCATCTCACGGGTTAAACTGATTTTATGCCGGGACAGTTACAAGGCCTTTTCAACACCTTCGCCATATTCTTTATCAGCTTTACGGAAGTGCTCGACCATTTTTTTCTGGATTTCCTTCGGAGCTTTACGAAGCGAACGTGCAATGTTCTGAACCAGTCTTTTCTGCTCGTCAGGCGGCATCAAACGATAAAGGTTTCCCGGCTGGATGTAATCATCATCGACTCCCCGTTTCTGCTCATACCAATCAGCATCACCGGAGATTTTCAGAGGAGGTTCTTTATAGGAGGGGTCCGCCTTAGGACCGCCGAAGCTGTTGGGCTCGTAATTGGGTGAAGCCCCGCCGTTATCGTCGAACCTCATTTTGCCGTCGCGCTGATAATTATTCGCTTTTGTCGCATGCGGACAGTTGATAGGCAGACGCTCAAAATTGACGCCGAGGCGATACCTGTGAGCATCGGCATAAGAGAAGATTCGGGCCTGAAGCATTTTGCAGGGTGAAAAGGAAATTCCCGGAGGAACATTTGCGGGAGAAAAGGCAGACTGCTCAACTTCTGCAAAGTAGTTTTCAGGATTTTTGTTCATCTCAAGCACGCCGACCTCGATGAGGGGGTAATCTGCATGAGGCCATACTTTGGTCAGGTCGAAGGGATTCCATCGATATTTCTCTGCATCCATTTCCGGCATAATCTGAACGGAAAAGGCCCATTTGGGGAAGTCGCCTTTTTCTATCGCGTTGAAGAGCTGCTTGACATGATAGTCAGGGTCTTCTCCTGCAATTTTGTCGGCCTCTTCCTGCATAAAGCACTGGATTCCCTGCTGCGTCTTGAAATGGAACTTAACCCAGAAGCGCTCGTTCCTGGCGTTAATGAAACTATACGTGTGACTGCCATAGCCATTCATATAAGGGATGCCTTTAGGAATGCCCCTGTCAGAAAAGAGGATAGTCACCTGGTGAAGTGATTCGGGGACCTGCGACCAGAAATCCCACTGCATTGTGTCGTTTTTTGCATTTGTCTTTGGTTCCCTTTTCTGCGTATGAATGAAATCAGGGAACTTGATTGCGTCCCGGATGAAGAAGGTGGGCGTGTTGTTTCCTACCATATCCCAGTTTCCTTCTTCTGTATAGAACTTAAGTGCAAAGCCCCTGACATCGCGCACCGTGTCGGCGGAGCCCTTCTCTCCTGCGACAGTAGAAAACCGGCCGAAGACTTCCGTTTTCTTGCCAACCTTCGAGAATATCCTGGCCTTGGTGTACTTTGTGATGTCCTTCGTAACGGTGAATGTACCGTGCGCGCCGGCGGCCTTTGCATGCACAACGCGCTCCGGGATACGCTCCCGGTTAAAATGGGACAGTTTTTCAAGAAGGTGATGGTCCTGCAGTAATGTCGGACCTCGTTCTCCTGCGGTTAGAGATGTTTGATTGTCGGATACCGGAATACCTGCTGCGGTAGTTAGTTTTTTTTCAGTCATTGTTCTTCTCCTTATTTTATTTATTAACGAGAATAAATACGTCACCTTTTCATCATTATTTTCAGTTGATTTACTTTGATTTTATAAAATCCCCAAAACTCTGTGTCCTTTGTGGCAAGAATTTAATTTTCAATAATCAATTGACTTGCCGCCCCAGTTGCCAGTCTCTAATTATACCCATTCCGGTTAAAACTGCAAGATTTAATCCGCACTAATCCGCCCGGCTACGGCTCGGAGAGTCTGCGCCGAGACGAGCGAAATCAGTGTAAATTTATGCCCCTGTGCCTTAGGTAATAGGTACTTGTCCCGCCATAGTTTTACGACGGCGGATCCGTGTTAATTTATGGTTTTCTATATATTTTGTGAAAATTCGTGTGAATCCGTGGCTAACCCTTTTGTGCTTTTTCGTGGCAAATGTCCGTTTCCTGTCTCCTTTCCAAATCTTCGTGCCTTGGTGGCTAATAAATAATTAGAGATAATTCGTGTGAATTCGTGGCTAATTTTTCCGTGAAATCCGCGGTTAAAATTCACCCTTCGCTAAATACTATACACTAACGACTATCGACAAGCAATGAACTACGAACCACGAACTCATCCACTCATCCACGCATTCACTCATCTACGCATCCACTTGTCGAGATACGCTTCACGAGATACGAGAGACATCCGTGTCTAATTTTTTGTGTCTTAGTGCCTTCGTGGCAATTTTTTATAACAGAATGACATTATTATTTTCATTGATTATCTGAAGAATTTGATTAGTATACCAGCAAATGAAAGACATAATAGCCGACAGAGCGAGTAAGATAGACGCCAGTGGAATCAGGAAGGTATTTGCATTGGCGGCGAAGATGGAAAATCCGGTTAATTTTTCGATAGGTCAGCCGGACTTCGATGTGCCCCAGCAGCTCAAAGAACAAGCGATAAAGGCCATTCGTGAGGGATTTAATAAGTATTCGCAGACGACGGGCGATGCAGTTTTATTAGAAAAGATTCGTGAATTAGTAAGCAAAGAAATTGGGTGGGGCAAGCCCTCGGTATTGGTGACCAGCGGGGTAAGTGGTGGAATACTTTTGGTGTTTTTAGCACTGCTTAATCCGGGCGATGAGGTAATTATACCCGACCCTTACTTTGTAATGTATAAGCACCTAATCAATATGTTGGGGGGAAAGTGTGTGTTTGTGGACAGCTACCCGGATTTTGACCTGCCGGTAGAAAAAATCGCAGCGGCGATAACAGCCAAGACCAAGATGATTGTCGTTAATTCGCCCTGTAATCCGACCGGTATGGTGTATTCGCAGCAGCAGATAAAAAAATTGGCGGAGGTTGCTGCGGAAAAAGATGTGCTTATATTGTCAGATGAGATATATGAGAAATTCTGCTATGACGATAGCTTCGTGAGTATCGCAAGATTTTACGATAAGACGCTGATACTCAAGGGCTTTAGTAAGTCGCATGCGATGACGGGCTGGCGATTAGGGTTTGCAGCAGCAAATGAATGCCTTAAAGATGTCATCGAGCAGATGACCAAAATACAACAGTATACTTTCGTTTGTGCTCCGACGCCTTTTCAGCAGGCGGCGATTGCGGCCTTAGATTACGATATGAGCGATTTTGTTCGGGCGTATCGGAAAAAAAGAGACCTTCTTTATGAGGGCTTGAAGGATAAATTCGAGCTTGTTCGGCCTGGCGGGGCATTTTATGCGTTCGTTAAAGCGCCAGCAGGGGGGGCCCTTCGACCACGCTCAGGGCAGGCAACGGCATTTGTGGAAAATGCAATTAAAAACAATGTGCTGATTATACCGGGTAATGTGTTTAGCGAAAAGGACACGCATTTCAGGATAAGCTATGCAACCAGCGATGATAAGATTCGACAGGGGGTTGAGATTTTATGTAAGCTGGCGTCGGAAGTTGAAAACTTAAAGTGAAAAAATTAAAAGTAGTGGCTTCCATTGTTACTCTTGTCTTGACCCGCTGTAAAAAAACAGGTACAATTACAGATGATTAAAAGTGATTGTGAACGCAAGCACAAATAAGACCAATGATTCCAGCATTTACAATTTGCCGTTTCTGTAAGGCAGCGATATGGTAAAAGATATGATTTTCGGCATAGTAGGGGGGCTGGGCTTATTTTTGTTCGGGATGAGCCTGCTGTCGAGTGGACTAAAGCAGGTAGCCGGGAAGAAACTCAAAAGCCTTCTTGAGTCGCTGACAAAACATCGGGGTATCGCGGTTTTGATAGGGGCGTTGACGACGTGTCTGATTCAATCAAGCTCTGCCACTACTGTGATTACGGTCGGATTCGTAAACGCCGGGTTGTTGAGTTTAAAGCAGGCATTGTCTGTTGTTCTTGGTGCGAATGTGGGGACAACGTTCACAGCGTGGCTGGTTTCGGCTCTTGCAGTATTTAAGATAACGACTTATGCACTTCCGGCCATTGGAGTCGGATTTTTAATTAACATTCTGGGAAAGGCCCAAAAGGCAAGAAGTTTAGGGCAAATACTGCTTGGTTTCGGTATTTTGTTCATTGGGATACACTTTATGAAAGAGGCGTTCGGGCCATTAAAGGACAGCCAGGGTGCACAGGAAGCGCTGGTGTGGCTCGGACGCAATCCGCTTTTGGCGGTCCTGACTGGTGCGCTTATGACGGCGCTTTTGCAAAGCAGCTCGGCTTCGATTGCAATGCTTCAGATGCTGGCTTTCCAGGGAGCTTTCGGGACGGATTGGGATTTAGCTTTGCGGGTAGCCATACCGTTTATCCTGGGTGATAACATTGGCACGACAATTACGGCTCAAATAGCAGCTCTACGGACATCGCGGAATTCGAAGCGGACAGCGATGGGCCATACGATATTTAACGTTATAGGTGTTGTGTATATGCTGCCTTTGGTATGGACTGGGGTGTTCGACAAGGTTGTTGTATGGGTTACGCCGTGGAAATTGTCACAAAGCACTATAATGGTTCATATAGCGGTTGCCCACAGTGTGTTTAACATCTTTAATACGCTTCTTTTCCTGCCTGTCATCGGCTGGCTGGAAGCGATAGTTATGAAGATTCTTCCGGTCACGAAGAAGGAATTGGCCGAAAGGCCGGTGGTGCTGGAGAAGCATCTGTTTAGTACTCCGCCGATAGCATTAGAGCAGGCAAAGCGTGAAATAATCCGTATGGCGGAGAGAGCAAGGAACGCTGTTCAACAAGCAACTGAGGGACTAATTGAAGGAGACGACCGTAAGCTGGGTAGAGCGATGGTGGCGGAAGATATAATCGACGCCTTTCAGTTGGATATTACATCATATCTTGTTGCTCTTTCGCGAGAGCAATTATCAGATGAGGTATCGAACAAGCTGCCGGTACTTTTGCATACGGTGAACGACCTGGAGCGTGTTGGAGACCATGCAGTCAATATTGTCGAGATTGCAGAGCGCAAGATTGAGCAAAGAGTGTCATTTAGTGAATCTGCGCTGGAAGAGGCGGCACAGCTTAGAAAAGAGATAGGCCAGATGTTTCGTTACGTTAAAGAAGCTCTGGAACACGATAATGCGGAGGTTGCCCGGAAAGCTTTGATAAATGAGAACAACCTCAACAGAATGCAATTGGAATTTCGTCGTAACCATGTACAACGTATGAGCGATGGTCTTTGCTCGCCTGAGGCGGGTTTGATATTTTGCGATTTGGTTGACAATACCGAAAAAATCGGCGACCACCTTACAAATATCGCACAAGCGGTGATAGGGGGGCTGCAATGGGCGGGAGCCGAGCCGAAAATGCCGCCAAGTGCTGCCGGTTAATACTACTTTCATTTAACTTTTAGCCCTGGCCAATGGCCAGGGTTCTCCCAAGTCCATTACGGCGGGTTTTCTCTATTCAACGAAGGTTTGACACTGATTATTGGCCGGAAAGAAAAATCATGTAGGGTGGGGTCTTTACCCCACCAATTCTCCTTCGTCATCAACCCTCGTGCTTCGTAGCGAAGCGCTACTTCGCAGAGTAGCATTTGCGTTCAGGCCGTTGCCTAACGATATCTCTTTCATTATTCTCTTACCTCTGCTCTTGCTGCCGACGTTCCTGCCTGCTCATTACAACTGAAAAAGGTGCAGGCAGAAACCTGTAATTCCATGGCGGTGAATCTACTGCAACCTTACACAGTCCATCCGTGTCCCTTGTACTGTTCAACGAGCTGATCTTGTTCCTCTGCGTTGCGGGAACTTTCTGACTCTATGCTGATGATTAAGAACAACTCTCGATAATCTAGGTCAAACTGCAAGGCAACGCCTTTTACCTCTCGGCTATCCTTCCACGCCACACACCAAACCATCATCCCCTTATACGGTGCGAAAGGCAAATCAACCTCTTTCCTTGCGAATCGTATACCACCTTGCGGTTTTGTTATTGCAACTTCCATAACTGCTTTCATACTTTACCTTTCGTTAATTCCAATCTTGGGGTCAAAAAAGGGATGTTCATATATTTATTTTACCCTATTCAGTTCTCCCACTATTTCTTTTTTCATAGCTCATTAATTCATTTACTAGATTCCATATTTCTAAAGGGCTGTGGTATTGATTTGGTTGGGTCTGCTTTTGTATTCTTTAGATAAGTAGTAATGCTAGATTTAAGCTTTGTATTCCAGTTAGGCTCACGAATTTCGTAAACTATTACACGAAGATGACGCAGGTCAAATGGCACATCTTCAAGCTCCCCAGAAGTAAACACCACTGGTTTGTGTGCAGCATGTGCCAATCCTAATTCATAAAAAACATTTGGATTCTTACCAGTCAAATCTGCAAGAATCACCTTTGACTTTTCTATTTGTTCCCATATCTGTTCGACTACACTCCCTGTACTGAAAAGTTCATCGGCACGAACAGGCTCTAATCCGGCTTCTTTAATGGCGGGAACGTAAATCTGTTTATAGTAGCGATCAAACCATTCTCCAAAAGGCATCATAACAAAACATGTATCTAGAAACTCCCTAACTCCTTCTGGGCTTTTCTCTTTTGCCACTTTACCCTCTAACTCTTTAATAGTTTCACCTTGAGCTGCTTGTTGTTCTCCTGTTGCACTAAAGGCCTTAAGAAAAGTTAAATTATCAAGAAAAACCTTTCCAAAAGTAGCAACTCGATCCCTTGAAACATTGAAGTGGCGTATTAGAGTATTCTCAAAAAAATCATCCTCGGGAATTTTTTTCCCTTTATAATATTCTTCTACTTTTCGAAATTCCTCTACTTTTCTAAATGCGGCAAGTAAAGCATATTGTCTTTTCTGGGCAGAGTCAGGAGATATAATGTCCTCTCCAAGCTCTTCTAGTTTAATTGTTGCGGTTTGCCCCGACCCAGAAGTAAGTCCGTATAATGCTGAAGATTTTAATAAATCTAGAAACCTCCAATCGTTTACCTTGTTAAATCCAACTGCTTTAACAAGTTCTTCTGCTTTAGTTGGATTTCCGGCAAATTTTTCTTCGAGAGCCTTTGCTACAATCAATGCTTCTTCAAGAGAGTTTTTTGGAAATCTCCGTGGTGATGTTGATTGCATACTAACTGGATTCTTCTTGCGTGACTTAGTTGATTTTTTCTTTGTTTTCTTTTTACCTGTTGATTCTTGGTTAGTCCCAATGTTATCTTCCTTGGCATTTTCTCCTTTTGCCATAATGAAATCCTTTCAAAAATTTATAAAGTCTCTCTGTTAACTAATCCTCTTCTGGAATCAACACGGGAATGACAAGAGTGGTTTAAAAAACGCGCTCTCGGCCTACCCGGCCGATCGCCTAAAATATGAATAGAGTAGTGCAAAACGCGTGCCAATCGCTTTTTTATAGGGCCAAAATGTCGTATGTCCATGGTGCCTAAAGACTTATGTGCCGTTTTTTGTTTTAGAGGCCTTTTGGGAGGGTGCCATTTTGACATTTTTATTGATGGAGAATGTCGGTAATTGGCAGGTTTAAAATCTGTGTAATCCGTGCAATTCGTGGTCGAAAGATGCCTGTAAGTTCTTTCACCACAAAGCTTTGTAAAAATTTCCGCCATAAGTATCGGCCATAAAAAGATTTGCGGAAAATTTTCAATCAAATACGCAGGTAGTTGCGCGCTAAAATCCGAATCTTCGAAAAAATTTTTATTTCTTCTCTTACAAGCACTTACGTAATCTCGCACTTCAAAAAATCAGCCAATTTTCGACCAAATCCGCAGGTTCATCCAATAGTGGAAGGCCATCGTTTTCCGCCTTCCGGCGAAAAACGCAAAATACGAATATCGAAGCACGAAACAATGACAAAAATACTAATGTTCAAATCTTCTCCACAGGATGCCTTACGGCAAAAACCTTCCGTTTTGGTCATTCAAGTTTTGGTAATTCGAATTTGTTTCGGATTTCGTGCTTAGTGCTTCGAATTTTCCACGATTAAAAATCGTGGAGTGGAGGTTGGGTCATTAAGGTCAATTTCTCAGTAACGATTCCCGATCGGCTGGCAAGGCCGTTCGTCTGGCTCGTTCTTTTATATCGTCTGCTGCGCTACGGCTATCCCTTCCGCCTCATCCGGCTGGGCAGGGGGCAATACAGCAAGGTTGACCCGGAGGATTTCGAATGGCTCAATAAATATGACTGGAATCTTTATATAAGGTATAGAAGTAAATACGCTGCTCGTATGGACCATGAAAAAGCTATGTTTGTTCATATGCATCGCCAGATTATGGAACACATGCTTTCGACTTCAATAACTCTGAACTCAGAACTACGAACTCATAACTGCCATAGCCATATAGGCAATGGCCTCGTCGTTGACCATATAAATTGCGATGGCCTGGATAACCGCAGGGCGAACTTGAGATTGGCCACGCGTCAGCAAAACAAATGCAATTCGAGGCCAAGCTCACACGGGGGCACATCAAGGTATAAAGGCGTCTGGTGGGAGAAGGATAAAAGAAAATGGCGTGCTGCAGTGGGCTTTAATGGCAAAATAAAACATCTTGGCGCATTCGATAATGAAATCGAGGCGGCCAAAGCCCGCGACGCAGCAGCGAAGAAATATCACGGCCAATTCGCCTGGCTCAATTTCCCGGATGGTTAATCTAACCGCAAAGCTCGCAGATGCCGCTGAGAAGACAAAAATTTGCGGCTTACCCTTATTTTTAACAGCTTGCATAGCATTATGCAGGCCGTTTTGTCCCGGCCTAACGGACGTCGGCTGCTGGATTCGCAGATGCTCGCATCGAGAAGACACCTGCCAAGTCCGCTGTAGCTGTTAAAATCTATAAGGTTACTCTGTGTTCTCTGTGCCCTCTGTGGCTAAAAATAATCTGTGTTAATCCGTGTTAATCTGTGGCTAAATCTTTCTGTTAGACGCTCTTAATTATTGATTAAGTTGTTGTCAAAGTGATTCGCCTGTGCTAAAATTCCGGTTATGAGAAAGACGGGCTATATATTTGTTTGTCTGGCAATTTCTGTCTTGTGTGTTTCATTTTCATTGGCGGAACCTAATGAACCTAATTTACCAACTCGCCGTGCTGACGCACTGTCGCAGCAGGCACCCGAATTTAATGATGTCAAGGCAGCGGTGATTGTCTGCAAGGGCCTGATTGACGATGGGCTGTTCAAATCCATAAAACGCAGAACTCAGACGGCTCTCGATGAAGGTGTAGAATATCTTATTTATGAAATAGGCACATACGGCGGGCTTTTGCAATCCGGTGATGATATAGCCAAGTATTTCATCCTCGATGTCGGAAAGAGGGCGCATACGGCCGCGTATGTAACGACCGAGGCGATATCGGCAGGGGCTATGATAAGCGTCTCCTGTCAGGACATAATAATGCTGGAAAATACGACGATAGGCGATTGCGCTCCTATTGCACTCGGTGGTAAACTCGAAGGCGTGGAGCGGGAAAAAACGGAAAGCTTTACCCGGGCGGCTTTCGACCGGGCGGCGGAGGCAAACGGATATCCTCGGGCACTACTGCGGGCGATGGTAACAATGCGAATCGAGGTCTATCGCGTGAAGAATACGAAGACGGGCGAGTCTGAGTTTTTCGAGGCCCTGCGGCTGCCGGAAGACGCAAACGAATATGATTTGGAAAATAAAGAATTAATCGTTACCGGCGAAGAACTGTTGACGCTGACCGCTTCCGATGCGGTCAAATACGGGATAGCAAGGGCGCAGGTAAAAGATTTGGCGGGAGTGCTTGAGTTTTTAGCCGAGCGGGATGGCGTAACCTTTGTCGGCGAAACTATAGTGCTCAAGACGAGCTGGTCGGAAGAGATGGTGCGTTGGCTGAACTCACCGGCGGTTATGGCGGTACTTGTTATGCTCGCTCTGTTGGGGGTTTATATCGAATTCAATACGCCGGGTGTTGGCCTGCCGGGATTGGTGGCGGTTATATGCCTTACTATTATAGTCGGAAGTAAATACCTGCACGGGATGGCGAACTGGGTGGAGGTGGCGTTATTTGCTATAGGCATATTGCTGTTGATGATTGAAATCTTCGTACTGCCCGGCTTTGGGATTGCAGGTTTTGCAGGGATATTATGTATATTCGCGGGCTTGTTTGGTATGTTAGTCAAAAATCCGCCGGATAAGCTGCCCTGGCCTGAAAGTGTTCCTGCGTGGAATGATTTTACGTGGGGTGTGGTAGGTTTGGCATCGGGATTTCTGGGGTTTGTCGTTCTGGCGTGGCTGTTGACTAAATATCTGCCAAAAATTCAATTTTTAAGCGGCCTTATACTCGTACCAACGGCCGCAAAGAAAAGCAGTGAATTCGAGGTCAGTATGACCGCCCCGGCTGAAAGCATAACTGCAATTGTGAAGGTGGGCGACATCGGCGAAGTGGTCTCGACACTACGGCCCACCGGAAAAGCTAAATTTGGCGACGCGATAGTGGACGTGGTTGCCGAAGCGGATTTTCTTGACAAAGGCACCGAGATAGAGATAATCGAGATTCACGGCAATAGAGTTGTGGTCAAGGCAAGAGAAAAAAAAGAGAATTAGTGAGGTTTAGGGCATAGCGATGGGCTGGTGGCTTGTATTTGCGGTTTTTTTGTATTTTGCCTGTGCGGCTTTGATAATAGCAGAAGTGTTCGTACCAAGCGGGGGCCTCATAAGCATCTGTGCACTGGCATGTTTGATAGGGGGGGTGGCGCTATTTTTTAATCATAGCAACATTGCAGGCCTGACAGGCATAGGCGTTGCCATCGTAATGATACCATCGGTTTTGATTATCGCTTATAAGATATTTCCTAAAACAAAATTCGGTAAAAGCGTAACACTGACACCTCCGAAACGACAAGAGGGCGATGCTGTTCCCGATACGGCTGAATTAAAAGACATGCTTGGTGCCGTCGGTCTTGTAATTACTCCGCTGCGGCCGGTTGGTATGTGCGATTTTTCCGGACAAAGAATTGAATGTGTGGCTGAAAGCGGTTACGTTGATAAGGGCCAAAAGATAAAGGTTATCCGCGTACAGAGCACCCAGCTTACAGTTCGCGTAATAGAAGAAAGCTAATCAAAGGATGAAAGGGCAAAAAGATGTATAACTTAACAAATTCGGTATTAGCTGCAGAAAATCCTATACGGGCTATTGGAGTAGCACTTGTAATCGTGCTTATCCTTGTAGTATTCGTAATGTTTTTGCTGTTTTTAAAGTTTTTCAGATTGTGGCTACAGGCGAAATTGTCCCGAGCCGATGTTAAATTTTCCGAGCTTATCGGGATGTGGCTGAGAAGAGTCGATACGAGGACAATAGTATTGAGCAAGATAACGGCTGTTCAGGCGGGTCTGACTTTGACCACTCGAGACCTGGAAAGCCATTATTTGGCCGGCGGTCGAGTTCCAAATGTGGTACGCGCATTAGTCGCAGCTAACAGGGCGAATATCGATTTATCATTGCAGACGGCAACGGCGATTGACTTAGCCGGTCGTGACATTCTCGATGCAGTTAAAACAAGTGTAAATCCAAGGGTAATTGATTGCCCCGACCCAAAAAAGGGCAAGGAGACAATTGATGCCGTTGCTCAGGACGGTATCCAGTTGAAGGCAAAGGCCAGGGTTACGGTGCGAGCAAACATTCAGCGGTTAGTCGGCGGTGCCACCGAAGAAACAGTTATTGCTCGTGTGGGAGAGGGAATTGTTACGACAATCGGCAGTGCTATAACCTACAAAAGCGTTCTGGAGAACCCTGACAGGATATCCAAGTCCGTTCTTGCAAAGGGACTTGATGCAGGGACAGCTTTTGAGATTCTGTCAATTGATATTGCCGATGTCGATGTAGGTGTGAACGTCGGGGCGGAACTGCAGAAGCACCAGGCCCAAGCAGATTTAGTTCGGGCACAGGCCGAGGCAGAAAAACGCAGGGCCATGGCATTCGCACGCGAACAGGAAATGCGGGCACTGGTAGTAGAAAACGAGGCAAAAGTACCTCTGGCTATGGCTGAAGCATTCAAGAAAGGCAATCTCGGCGTTATGGACTATTACCGGATGAAAAACATTATGGCCGATACCTCAATGCGGGATTCCATCGCAAAACCGCCGAAGAAAGAGTGATTTTGATGCTCTATGCCTGCGTATCATTACGAGCCCCCTGCCTGCTTTCGAAAAAAAGCAGGGGGGCGTGGTAATCTCAATCTGTCGCGTTTTAGATTGCTATGAGAGAAAAAATATGAAGATATTTTTGGCTCAGGTTGTTTTTGTCGCGAGGAATGACGACTTTGAGGGCTGGATGCAGATACTGGTCGTCGTGATAATGGTGGTCGTTTATGGGCTAAGCGGGATACTTAAAGCGGCAAAATCCAAAAAGTTCGAGGGCAAAAAAGACCAGCCGGCGCCACCTGAACAACCTGTACCGACTGTAGCCATAGAACCGCAGAGTGAACCGCAATTAGTTGTACAAACACCACAATTAAAAGAATTAAAAGAAAAAATTCAGGGAGTTCCGGATATTAAGCCCGAACTTGAAAAACTGTCTGAATTTATCAGTCCGTCAAGGCTCGGCCTTGCCGAGACTGATGAAAAAGTCAATAGATTCGACCCTTCGACTGCGCTCAGGGCAGGCAAGCTCACTATAAAAGGGCTGGAAGATCAGCGGCCTCGTGCAGCCGTTCCGATGGAAATATCCGAGGTAGCTTATCTTGGTAAACCATTGATTGATGTAAGCGACCCGCAAGCACTAAGAAGGGCAATTCTACATTACGAAATCTTAGGCAAGCCATTGTCACTTCGAGATTCGGGCAAATAGAATATCATATCTTAAATTATAAGCAGCCATAATTGCTTGGTGCGGAAAACCGAAGTGTAAGAAAAAAGCCAAATAATTAACGTCCCATAAGATATGTTATGTTTCATTCAAGTTTAGTTTTAGCGTCAAAAGACGACTTCTACAAATTTTGGCTTTTTGGGCAAAATAGCTTCGAAAGATGATAGTTATAAATTGTAATTCATTGCCTGGTTCGTTGTATCTGCAAGATTATCCCACATCGTTGTTACTCTGTCCAACAGGCCCAAATTCTGTAGAATCACCGAAATGTTTGCTGTTGAATGCGAGCAGGTGAAATTGTTCTCCAGGAAACGGTTAAAATTCATAAGTGATGATGCAAATTTTAATTTATCACAATAAAGCAGCGCTGTTTTGTAGTGCAATTCTAGAGTTTTCTTATCAAGACAATCAGCCTGGGTAAGCTGTTCGAGAGCAATATCTTTGCGGTTCATTTCAAACAAACAAACAGCTAACTTACTCTTGGCACGATGATAGGTTGGGTTTATATCCAAGGCGGCCTGAAATGACTTTACTGCCTGAGCCATCATTGTAGAACCCATCATCAGGATGCCAAGGCGATAATGAAGTTCCGGATTTTGCGGCTGCTGGGCGATTTGACGTTGATGCGCTGCGATAACAGTTTTTAGAAGGTCGCTTTTGCCCTGTTCGTCGTAAAGAGAGGAACCCTCCTCAAAGCCAGCATTGAATTGCAAAATGGCAGTTTCAGAGAACAATAAGGAACTATTTGGCTGGATTGCCGCTGCCAGCGATAATGTAACCAAGGCATCGGAGGCACAGCCGGCTAATTTCTGGGCAATTGCAAGGCCGATGTAGGCATCAACTATTCTGTCGTTTATCTCGACCGCCTTGTTGAATTGCTGTGCGGCAGGCTGGGCGGCGCCTATCTGCAAGAACTGAGAGCCGAGCTTTATTGTTGCTTCGAGGAAATCCGGGCAAATGCGAAGAGCCTGTTCATATTGCGAGATGGCCTGGCCAGTTGCACCCAACATACTAAGAATATCAGCGTATTTTAAGAGCAAATCGGGGCTTTCGGGCTGGTTCTGCAACAAATCCTCAATCGCTTCGAGTGCCTCGTGAAGCTGTCCCTCAGCTATAAGCTGGTCTATACGGTCATTTTGAGTGCTGAAATTGTCCGGATGCATTAAAATGGCGGTATTAAATGTTTCAACGGCTTGTGAATACTGGCCATTAGCAATATACAAGTGTCCAAGCGTAACAAGTGTTGAGATATCGTCTGGATATTCGTTTTTCAGAAGCTGGTATTGCTGTATAGTTTTTTCGAGCTGACCATTTTTGAAATAAATGGCGGCGAGCCGCTGAGCAGGAAGCTGCAGATAGCTTTTAAACTTCAGACAATCCTGATAAAACTCCACGGCTTGAGCTTCCCGGCCGAGTCGTTCGTAACAATACCCAAGAGCATAAAGGGCCATAATATTGTTCGGCTGGCGCATATAGACTGAGTTAAGCTCTTCGATTGCACTTTGTATTTGGTTGTTATGAAGGCAAATGCCGGCGGCTGCCACTCGGCCATATATGCAGGATGGATTGTCAAAAAGATATAACCTTAGCTGTTCATTGGCAGCATCGAGCTTTAAATCGGCCATTAGCTCAATGACTTTATTTAGCTGCTGATACTGCGCAGATTTGCTGCTATCTGTTTGAATTCTGACAGTATCTAACCAATGCCATATAAGATCGGCGGTGTCGATTGTTATCGCCCTGCCGAGGATTTCGAGAAGCTGACTCATAAATTCGTTACTCGCTACTTGTTACTCGTCGCCCGTATTCCATTCATCGAGGAACGAATTACTTTTTTATAAAGGTCATTCCCGTATGGATATCGACAAAAGGTGCAGGTGTGTTAATTGCGGTTTCGACTATTGGGTATCCTGGTTTTTATTTTGTGCCGAGTTTATGGCGGTTGTGTGTGCTGTAGGGGTTTTCCCGCCCCTTCGACTTCGCTCAGGACAAGTTGCGCGGGACTGACAAGGTTTGCAGGCAAGACAGTTATCGGATTTTGGCAGCCCCCCTGCCCTATCGATTTGTTTTGCTAACCCGGTTTTGCTATCTGGGCTTGTTTTTCTATCTCGCTTAGATATGCTAATGTTCGCTCGAGGGTGTCACTCAGGTGTTTTAATTTCAGCATAGTTTTTACCCGTGTTAATAACTCAAGCTTGTTGACGGGCTTGCTGATAAAGTCATCTGTTCCCGAATTGATACCCTGTTCTATATCGCCGAACTCGTTAAGTGCGGTTACCATTATCACGGGGATGTCGCTGGTTCTGGGGTCGTTTTTTATTTTTTTACAGACCTCAAAGCCGCTCATTTTAGGCATCATTATATCCAATAAAACTAAATCAGGTGGGGTTTTACCAATAATTTTCAGGGCCTGCAGGCCATCGTGAGCGGACACTGTCTCACAGTCAACATCCTCAAGATATGCCTGTAAGAGCTCGAGACTCGGCTGGTCGTCATCAACGATTAATACAATTGGTGTTTTCTGCTGTTGGTTTTCTGTTTTTGGCTTAGCCATAAAAACTCCTATGCTTACTTATTACTACCTAAGGCCTTTAAGATTGCTTTGCAAAAGGCGGGCAAGTCATCTGGCTTGCGTGAAGTAATCAAATTGCCATCCACGACGCATTCGTCATCTACATACTCGGCACCGGCATTTTTAATGTCATCTTTAATGGCTATAAAACAGGTTGCCTTTTTGCCTTTGTAGATATTCGTGCTGCATAGCAGCCATCCGCCGTGACATATAGCCGCAATCAGTTTGCCGGCATTAACCATATCTTTTGCGAATTTTATGACAGCGGGGTCTCTTCGCATAAAATCTGCGGCGAACCCCCCCGGCACAATCATACAATCATAATCATCGACATTTGCCTGTTTAACCGAAATATCCGATATACAGGGATAACCTTCCTTCGAATGATACTGTTTTTTTGCCTCGGCTGCAACAAAATCAACTTCCAAGCCGGCTTCTTTGAGCCGATAGTACGGATACCAGACTTCGAGGGTCTGATACATTTGGTCAACCATAATGGCAACTTTTGCCGTCATTTTCACTGCTCCTTTTTAACGTTAGTGTTGCTTTCAATAAACTGGCGGACCTGTGGTTTGATAAAGACGTTTTCAATGTCAACGACTTTCGTAACGGCTTCAGCGCAAAGTGCAGCGACATCAGCGGACGCGGCCTGCGTATCAACAAAGAAGATTTGCTCGCCCTTTATAGTGCAAAGTCCCCCGCCACTGCCGCCAAGGGGCTCATTGCGGATTGCAACATCGTTCGCTTCCAACAAAGCTAAAAGCTCTTCTAATATTGCCTGCTCGTTCACCCCGTTAGAAACCTTTCTTTTTTGTATTGTTTTGCCCTATTTGTATTACCCCGTTTTTCATTAAGTTTCTAACGGGGTTCATTGTTCAAGAAAAACTGCGTTAGAAGTCGATATAAAAAGACATAAGACCCAAGACTCAAGACCAAAAACTGTTTCCAAAAACCAATTTTATAACAGGAGCCGATAATTGGCAAGTATTATAGGAAAACGCCTTTCTTTGCACCAGCGTCTGGCTGAGCAGCAGCAGGAAAAAAACACCTTAGAATCACAGATGGCACAACTTCAGGCCCGAGCCAACATCGGCACTGTCAGCTATATGATAGCTCACGAAATCAACAATCTGCTCACCCCTCTAAAGAGTTATGCAGGTCTCGCCCTGAAAAATCCCGATGATAAGGCCCTGGCAAAAAAAGTGCTCGAAAAGACGGCCCAAAATTGTGAGCGTGCCTCGAAGATTATGAAAAGTATGCTGGCCCTTGCAAATGGCGAGATGCAGGAGAAGAAAAACACACAAATAATTACTCTGGTTAAGGAGATTTTTAGCTGTTTGTGTCGGGATTTTGGAAAGGACGGGATAACGGTAAAAATCCAGATTCCGGAAGGTCTGTCTGTCTGGGCGGTTCCGGTTCAGATTCAGCAGGTCTTGATGAATTTGATTCTTAATGCCCGCGATGCGATGCTGACTCGCGGCGGTGTTCTGGCGATTCGAGCCATAGAGAAAACCGATGCGGTTCAAATAGAAATTGCCGATACCGGCTGCGGGATTGAACCGGCTCATTTGAAAAATATCTTCGAGTCGTTTTTTACTACTAAGACGGATAAAAAATCGCCCCCACGTCTTCTTATCGAAGACAAGAGTGGGGGCTCTGGACTTGGCCTTGCCTTTTGCAAAAAAGTAATAGATGCGCACAAGGGACTCATTTCGGTCGAATCAAAACCCGCCGAAGGAAGCACATTCAAAATAATCCTGCCCAAAAGCTGAAAATTAAAGCTATTCGCCGCGTTGCGCGTCGCAACGGGAAAGAACGACAAAGTAAATCCCGTCAGAAAACTCTGGTGGAGCTTTAGATCTTGACCTCGTTATGTATTGTTTGCCCCGCCTAAAGGACGTGGCATTCTTTCTAACGGGATAAAACGTGGGCCTGCACCGAATCCAGCCAGCACAGGCCCTTCACCAAATTATCTAAACCGACCTGCCAAAGTCAGGTTAAAGACTCGATTCTCGATGCCCGATTCCAGATACTCGTCGAGACGGCCTATGGCTCAACCTCCTTCCAACCAGTGGTCAGCTAATATCGCAAAATCCTTAAAATCTATTCTGCCATCATCAATAGGGCCGCGCTGCCCACGTTTGCAGAGAGCGGGTAACGTAGATTGGATAATCGCTTCTATTTAGGTACGCACGCTGGGTTATTTGGGTCTATATTGCAATCGATTAACCAGTTTTCAGCTATCTTCGCAAAGTCCAAAAGATTAACTCTGCAATCGTCGTTTAAGTCTCCAGCAAGTTCATACTGACACACATATTTTATGGCCAGACTGTGATCCCCAGCGGCTATTGCCACAAAGTCGTTACCGTCAGGCGGAGTCACCTGACCATAATCATTGTTGCCCCAGCCGACAATACTGCCGTCAGATTTTAGCGCAAGCGAATGATACACTCCTGCGCTAATGGCGATGTGGTTTTTCTGGTCAAGCTCGGTGCTATCTACGACCTGCGCTCCCCAGCCGATTATTGAGCCGCTATATTTGGCATTCGCGATAGTACATATACATAAAACCACTATTGTCGCTAAAACTGTCGTTTGAGTTCTCATTTTTTGCCTCCTTAAATTTTTGTTTTTAACCACGAATTTACACGGATTCACTCTAATTTTTTCTTTGCCTACTCCGCCGAAGCGGCTGCGAAGGCGGATAAATTTATTAAACCAGGTCATTTTTCTCTGTCTTCCTATTAGAAAAGTCCAGAATTTGTGGAAAACGTTACAAACCTTCTCAAAAAAATAATTTTATTGCTAAAACAGCCAAAAAAGGCATTTCAGACGGTATTTACACCGTATTTTTTGTACAATTTCCGGCAAACTGCCAAAAAAGATGTAACAAATCGCCCATTTTTTGGACTATATAAGTGAAGTGGACTATAAGGATGAAAATGTCGGTATAGCTCAGTTAATCAGGCAGGCTCAGCTTGGCAATCAGCAGAGTATGAGCGAGCTTGCCCAATTGGCAGAAGGGAGACTTCTTGCATATATTTATCGTCTTACTCTAAATTACGATTTGTCCCAGGACCTTTTGCAGGAGACCCTATTGAAAATGGTAGAATCACTGAAAGAATTAAAGCACATCGACCGGTTTTGGCCCTGGCTGTTCCGTACCGCAATGGGTGAGGCCCAACACCATTTCAGAGACCGCAAGAAAAAACATACGGTACAAATATCAGACTTCAGCAAGGAACGTTTGTCAGAATATACATCAGAGGATTATAATGACGGGCTGAATTACCTGATGCGCAGAGAACTCTCAGAGGCGATATTTCAAGCGATGACGAAATTGAAGCTTATATATAGAAATATCCTGATTTTGCGATGTTTCGAGCAGATGTCGTACGCCGAAATTGCGGACCTATTGGACTGTAAGGAACTGCGGGCAAGGGTGCTGTTTTTCAGAGCAAGGCACTTACTTAAAAAGCAGCTATCTCAGCGTGGCTTTGGAAAGGAGCTGCTACTGGTAGCGCTAGGATTATTCGGATTATTGACTGCTCCTGCAAAGGCCGCACCAGCAACCGGTATGGTAACTGCTTCTTTGCTCGATGTTGGCTTTGCTGCTGCATTCATCGGCGCTGCAGGCACGAAGCTGAGTATCGCTGCAGTGACGGCAATTACCGCATTAACTCTTACCTTAAACGTTGAGAATTTTATATTCTGGTTTGCTTTATTTTGCTATGCTTTGTTTTGCCTCGTTGCTGTCATTTATCTTCGGTAGCAAAGAGCAGTCCTTATTTCTTTCATTTGCACGAGAAGTCAGAAATCAGAAGTCAGATTTTTCTGTTCTTTGTCTTCTGTTCTCATTTAAAGGTCAATAAATACACAAAAACAGGTATCAAAATTCCAAACAAAAATGTAAAATATGGTAATTTGTTAAGTTGCGTTCTTTTGCCTTTTCTAATAGCGAACAGGTGATGTAAAAAAGTGGAACAGATTTACCAAAATATCGGCCGTATTATCCTGATGTTCCTGCTGCTCTGCGCTTCCGCTTTTTTTTCTGGTTCAGAGACGGCCTTTTTTAATTTATCGCGCAAGCAAATCCACCTTCTTAAACAATCCAGGCATAAACTGCCAAGCTTAGTGGCGAAACTGCTGGATAGACCCAAGCATCTGCTTAGCTGCCTGTTGTTCGGTAATATGACGGTTAACGTTTTGTTCTTCGCCGCCGGCAGCGTCCTCACGGTCAGGGTTACAGAGCAGATTGGTGCGGCGGCGGCGGCAATTACCGCCTTTGTAACGTTCGGTGTTCTGGTACTGTTCGGCGAGATACTGCCGAAATCCGTTGCCTTTGCAAACTCAAGGGTTCTAAGCGAGGCAGCCGCCCTGCCGGCTTTTTTATTGCTACAGGTCTTTTCACCTGTTGTATTTGTCATCCGAATTTTAACGGTCGAGCCCGTATTGCGACTGCTTCTGGGACGGCCGCAAGCCCACCAGCCAATAACCACAGGCGAATTCAAATTTCTTATCGAACAAGCGCGCAAACGCGGGCTGATTACTGCCGACGAAAACAAACTGCTGGGTGAAATTATCCAGCTCGGCTTTCTCAAAGTTCGCCATGTAATACGGCCACGGGTGGATATGATTGCGTGCTCAGTTACGGAAGCACACCAAACAGCTCTCGAGCTAATGCAAAAAAAACATCTGACTAAGATTCCTGTTTATGTTCGGACGGTAGATAACATAGTTGGGCTTGTATACCTTAGGCAGCTTTTGCTTTATCCAGGTGAGTCGCTTGATAAGCTTGTTCAGCAGGTCCATTTTGTACCGGAACAAAAGACAGTGGAATCACTTTTGGAATTTTTCCGTAAGACTGGAACCGACATAGCTATAGTTGTGGATGAATATGGCGGGATTGCAGGCTCTGTTCGGCTGGAGGACATTGCCGAGGAGTTACTTGGCCCAATTGAGATTATAGATGGTATAAAACCTATCGAACAAATAGGACCTTTTGAATACCGGCTGGCAGGTGAACTGGCCATTCACGACTGGGCTGAGGCATTTGGCGTTGACCCCGGTGAGATGAGGATATCTACCGTTGGTGGTTTTGTAACCGCCCTTCTGGGCAAAATACCCAAAGCCGGTGATGTGGCATATTTAGAAAATCTGAAATTTACCGTAGAGCGTGTGCAGAAGCATAGAATTGAAACGCTGATATTATCACTTGAATCGAGTTTGACTAATGATTAGCAGGATATTATTGATACTGATAGCTGTGTTTATGGTTGCCCTTGCCGGTTTGTTTGCCGGCGCTGAGACGGGAATGTACAAGCTCAGCCGGCTTCGGTTGCGTCTTGGTATTGAAAAAAGAAAGTTTGCGTTTATCATTTTAGGTAAGTATTTGCATGACAGCACCGGCGTACTTGTTTCATTGTTGATAGGAACCAATCTTGCGTACTATCTTGCTACAAGTGTCATTACATATCTATTGTTGAGCCAGCTCGAAGTTGAGCAGACGGCCGAACTATTTGCAACTTTAATAGCGGTGCCGGTATTATTTGTATTCTCCGAGTTGATACCGAAAAATCTTTTCTTTTATCGAGCGGATTCTCTAATGCCGTTTTTTGCACCGGTATTATTTTCGTTTCACAGGATTTTTAGCTGGTGTGGAGCCGTGCCTCTTCTCAAATTTATGTCTGGTATTTTCGGCAGATTAACAGGGTCGGCTGTTGCCTCTAAAGTCGTGATGACTACTACACAAAGACACCACGTCAGGGCAATTTTTGCAGACACACAGGAAGAAGCCATCTTCAGTTCTGTGCAGAACGATATCATAAATCGGCTGATTGGCATCTCAAACGTTCGTATGAGGTCCGTGATGATACCTATAAATAAGGTTGAAATGGTCGATGTCAATTCTGATAATTCGGCTTTGATAAACAAATTAAAAAAGTGTACCTTTACCCGTTTGCCGGTCATAGAAGGTCGGGCTGAAAATATCGTTGGCTTCATAAACATTTATGAGGTGCTGACTTCGTCGGAACAGTTCAAAGATTTACGCAAGTTTATAAAGCCAATCAGAAGATTCCATGCAGATGCTACCGTTATCAATGCGATAAATACTATGCAACGTGAAAATCAAAAAATTGTTTTGGTTACAAGAACAAGTCATATCGGCAAAGAAAGGCCGGTCGGCATCGTAACAATGAAGGATTTGGTTGAGGAGCTTTTGGGCGAGCTAACTGAATGGTAGACTTGTCATTCGCATACAAGCAACAATCCAGTTGTAAGATTTCCGGCGTTCAGCCCTCCCTTGCTGTGAGCTAACTACCACTATCAACCTCATCAATAATTGCTTTTGCGATGTCGTTGATAGCGGTGCGGGTCTGGGCGTTGGTGTTGTTGGCGAGGATAGAGACTAAAAAATCGCCTTTTTTTGTGGAACAAACGCCTGAGAACGATTTGACTTTTCTGATATAGCCGGTTTTGCCGAGGATTTTGCCTTTGTATCTCGGTCCTGTGAAGAATTTGGCAATTGTGCCATCCACCCCCCCTACTGCGAGTGAATCCCTGTAGATGGCCCAGTTTTCACTTTTGTAGACATCCAATAAAACTTTTGTTATCGCATTTGCGCTTAGTTTATTCTTTTTGCTCAGGCCACTTGCATCATCGATATAAAACTGCCCTTTATCGATGCCAAGTTCCAACAGGTATTGCGAGATAAGCTTTTGCCCCCCTGCCCAGCTGCCGTTTTCCCTGCTTGGGCTATTATTGGCTGCGATGGTTTTTAGAAGCGCTTCGGCAGCCAATCCGAGACTGTTTTTATTACATCGAGCTAAACAATCGGACAGTGACGTATTGTATTGAGCGAACATCTTAATATTAGAGTTGTCATCAAGGGTTTTTTCTGTGAGCTGACCTTGTACTTCGATGCCGGCAAAGGATAGATTTTCTGCTAACAGAAAGCCGAAAAATGCAGCGGGCCTTTCGATGGCAACGTCAAATGGCCCAGCCTGCTTGTTGCATTTGCCCCTAATGACAATATTATTAGGCTTTGAAGTCCGATAAGAACCGACCTTGCTCGTACCTTTTGTAATTGGTTTTACTTTGTTGGTTATTTTTACGAAATCAGTTTTGGGCTCGATAGAAATAGATACTTCGCCATGGTTATTTTTTATAGTAACTTCTATGCAATTATCATTGTAATTTAAGCCGCTTACTTCGCAGGCATACCAGCGGTTCAAATCTTTTTCCGGCCAATTCGGATGAACACGCTGGTCATCGAAGATACTGGTGTCAACGATAATATCCTTTATGGTTTTTATGCCATTTTGTTTTAATACTGCTGCTATATCCTTGAATATCCAGCCGTCCTCTCGGCCGTATTTAGCGTCTGTAACTTTGTCACCCAACAGCGGGTCTCCGCCTGCGATTATTACGAGGGTATCACCGGAAAGGCCGACTTTTGTTTCATACTTAAAATTTGGGCCTAAGTATTCCAGCGCCGCTGCGGTGGTGATTATTTTCATATTCGAGGCCGGTACAAGCGGCTTTGCTGCATTATGGCTATACACTGTCGTACCAGTGGAGGATTGTATGATGTGAACTGAGAATTCAACCTTCTTTTGAGAGGATTGATTAATGATGCTGTCAATTCTCTTTGTTAAGTCCGCCTGTGCAAAACTGCCAAGGCACACACTAAGTATAGTAGCGATTAGCAAATTTTTCATCATTTGTTCCTTCATATAACAGGT
>Ga0315551_10000208_pt1 | contig 46461 bp, 49 predicted proteins | sample SalMarSW160290MG_FD_203678 | JGI IMG/M metagenome (GOLD analysis project Ga0315551, IMG submission 203678) | Salt marsh sediment microbial communities from the Plum Island Ecosystem LTER, Massachusetts, United States - Salt Marsh Sediment SW1602-90 ...
CGGCATAGCCGCAGACGGCAGTTCAGGCTGAGTCACTTAGACCAACCTTAGTCCTGACGGACCCCATAAGCCACATCTGCGACCATGCCATATTCCTCCTCATTATATCATAAAAAAGGTAACTAATATATCTCATTTTTTGATTATAGACCCCATTGTAGCCAATTCGGTGATGGACAGAATTGCCCATAACGCACACCAGATTATCCTGGAAGGTGAATCATACAGAAATAAGAAAGGAGAAAGGATAGTTAGGAAGGAATCATGAATAGTTTCTACAACTCAATATTGAAAAAAATGAATGAAAAAACCGATTTAAATATTGACAAATTGCAGCGTGACATTTATAATTTAACTCAGAAAAAGTGGGGAATAAAACTGAACCTGGGGTGGGGAATAAAGTTGAACCTTGACAACTCCAACATCATAAGGAGTATCATTTTGAACATATAGCGTAAAATCAGTTGGCTCCGGTTCAGTAGGTGCTTTTTTACTGCAATTCAGTATTATAGCTAAAGAAGCTATCATGCTTCCAATCAGGAAAGCCTTTAGATATTTCATCAAAACCTCCTTTCTTTTAACAGTCTTATGTGATCTAAATAATGCTATCTGATAAAATACCACTTATATGTGGTTTTGTCAAGAATAAAAATCGTAGAAGTTTACTTTATGAGGTTTATTTTTGTTCTTTTTTCTTTTATACTAAATTTATGAAAAAGAAGATGAATCGAATGCTTTTAAGGTTAGGTAGAAACATCAGGGATAAAAGAAAGGAAGAAGGGTTAACTCAAGAGGCTCTTGCGGAAAAAGCAGACATTAACCCAAAATATCTTGGCAAAATCGAGAGAGCAAAAACAAATGTTTCTTTGCTTACATTATCAAAAATATGTGATGCACTGGGTATCTCTCTTTGCGAACTTCTATCTTTTACATCTATGGACAAACAAATACTGAAGTTTGAAGAGTTATCCTCAGAGATTTGGAAATTAATAAGAGGAAAAGATAAAAGAACTATTCAACTATCGATTAAGGTTTTCAAGGAGATTCTTGAAAGCGTTGAAGCGCTTTCGAAAGATAAGTCTTAAGTGTTAATTCTCATAGGAAATAAAATGGGAAAACCTCAATAATTGCGACAGGTTCCAACATTTTCTTTCCTGTCACCCTGAATAATGCCATCCTGAATTATGCAATGAACTTGTTTCAGTATTATTTCAGGATCACTTCAGAGTCTCTCTAAAATTTGAGATTCCGAAACAAGCTTGCCCTCGAGCAAAGCGAAAGGTTGGAAATGACATCTGTTCGGACAAAGCCAGCGTTCCGTATAGCATAATTGTGTCACCCTGAACTCTGTGCTGAACAAGTTTCACTATTGTTTCAGGACCTAAGCATGAGATGCTGAAGCAATACTAAACACCGAGATACTGAAACAAGTTCAGCATGACAATTCCTATTTGTCACCCTGAATTTATTTCAGAGTCTCAGAACGCACACTCTATTCCCTGAATCACAAATATTGATTGAAAATCCTTGACTTTTCATCGTTGTTGTAATATATTATCAATAGTTGACTGTACTTAGAAAAAAATACTGAAAAAATTATGACCAAAAGAGAGACCGAAATACTAAACAAGATTAAAAATATTCTTAATAAATATCTTAAGCCAAACATTCTTATACTTTTCGGCTCAAGAGCACGACAAGAATATTCCGGCAATGCAGATTTTGACATTGCACTTGATAGCCAAAAGGTTGACATCAGGTTACAAAGAAAGATAATGGAGGATATCGAAGAAGTAGCAGGTCTTTATAAGGTTGATATTGTTTATCTAAATTCCACTGATAAAGTTTTTAGGGATATAATTTTGAAAACCGGGAGGATAATTTATGAGAGAAGTACTTGAACTCGCTATTCAAAAACTTGAGAATGGCTTTTTAAGACTAAAAAATGGTGTACAAGAAACCAAAGATGAGCTTGACAGGGATGGCGTGATTCAAAGATTTGAATTTACTTTTGAGTTATTATGGAAAACCCTGAAGATATTCCTTCAATATCAAGGGATTGAAACTAAAACCCCAAGAGATAGCTTAAAAGAAGCTTTTCGCATTGCGTTAATTGAAGATGAAGAGGTATTTCTTGATATGCTTGAAGATAGAAATAAAACATCACATATTTATGATAAGGAAACCTCTAAAGACATATTTGAAAGAATAAAATCCAATTACATACCTGTAATTGAAAAAGTCTTAGAAAAAATTAAAAAACAATTTAAGGACTACTCACCATAAATATTTTCTAATACGATAAAATAGATATTCTATATACTAATCTTCGCTGATTAAAATAAAATGTTATAAACTGGCGAGTTTCTGAAATTCTCCTTCTCTGTAAACGATTTTCCCCTTGACTATTGTCATTACTCCTTTCCCTTTTAACTTCCATCCATCAAATGGCGAGTTGTTGCTCTTTGAAACAAATTTCTTGACATCTACAGTCCATTCCTTGTTCGGGTCGAAAATCGTTATGTTTGCGTCGCTTCCTTCTTTCAATGTCTTTTCCCCAAGACCAAGAATCTTCGCAGGATTTACACTCATCTTCTCCACAAGTTCGGCGATTGAAAGAATCCCACTCTCAACAAGCTCTGTGTAAACAATGCCGAGAGCCGTTTCCAGTCCAACTATGCCAAATGGTGCACTTCCAAATTCCATTTCCTTCTCAAAAAGCGCATGGGGTGCATGATCCGTGGCAATACAATCGATAACCCCTTGTTGTAGCCCTTTCTTAAGAACCTCTACATCTTTTCTGCTCCTTAAAGGTGGACTCATCTTAAGGTTGCTGTCAAATGTAACAAGGCATGAGGAATTCAATGCAATATGATGAGGTGTTACCTCGCAAGAAATATCTAACTTCCTTTTCTTTGCCTGCCTTACAATCTCCAGTGATTCCTTGACCGACAGATGAGCAATATGCAGTTTCCCGCCAACAAAACCCAGTATTTCAACATCCCTTGCAATCATCGTGCTCTCACCAATGGAAGGCATCCCTTTAAGCCCCATCTTCGTCGATATAAAATCCTCATTGATTTGACCATCACTGGTTAAGTTCAAATCTTCTTCATGCACGATAATTGTCTTCCCCACAATTTGAGAATACTCCAGTGCTCTCCTCATCATAAGAGAGTTATCTATCGGCTTTCCGTCATCGCTAAATGCACAACAACCTGCTTTCACCATATCAAACATTTCTGTAAGTTCATTTCCTTCTTGACCTTTTGTAACAGCCCCTATGGGGAAAACTTCCACATAACCACCTTGCATAGCTCTGTCTTTGATAAAACGAACCATCCCTGAATTATCAATAACCGGGTTCGTATTTGCCATACTTGCAACACCCGTGAATCCTCCTTTTGCAGCAGCTTTTGTCCCGGTTTCAATAGTCTCCTCGTCCTCCCTTCCAGGTTCTCTGAGATGTGTATGCATATCGATAAAACCTGGTGTTACGACAAGTCCTTTGACATCCAAACTTTCTACGTTCTTCTTGCTGAAATTCCCAATCTTCTCGATTTTGCCACTTCCAATAAGAATATCGGTTACTTCATCAATACCCTGTACAGGATCGATCATTCTCCCACCCCTAATAACAAATTTATGCTTCGGAAACTTCGCCACTTTGCCCTCCACTTAAAAGATATAATATCGCCATTCTGACCGCAACACCATTGGTAACTTGCCCAAGTATTATTGAATGCTTTCCATCTGCAACCCTTGGGTCAAGTTCAATTCCTCTGTTTATCGGTCCCGGGTGCATTATTATGACATCCTCCTTCGCATCCTTTAACCTTTCTGGTGTTATTCCATACAGTTCTATGTATTCCCTTATGGATGGTAACATTCCACCCATCTGTCTTTCCTTTTGTATTCGCAAAACATATATCACATCTCTTCCCTCAATTGCCTTTCTCAACTCGAAACTAACCTCCACCCCCATTTCTTCGATTCCATACGGCATTAGCGTAGGTGGTCCGCAAACTGTAACATCTGCGCCCATTTTTGTCAGTCCCCAGATATTTGAACGCGCCACCCTTGAATTAACTATATCACCTACAATAACCACCTTCTTCCCCTCCAAAGTTCCGAATTTCTCCTTAAGGCTAAGCAGGTCAAGTAGAGCCTGCGTTGGATGCTCATGTGTTCCATCGCCAGCATTAATGACAGACGCTTCCAATCTATCTGCAATAAAATGGGGTGCTCCTGGTAAAGAATGTCTCACAACAACAAAATCAATTCTCATCGCTTCGAGGTTCCTTGCTGTATCAAGCAGAGTTTCTCCTTTTAGCACGCTCGACGAGCTGCTCGAGAGATTGAATGAATCAGCTGAAAGTCTTTTCTCTGCAAGTGAAAAGGAAGCGAGCGTTCGTGTACTTGGTTCGAAGAAAAGGTTTACAACAGTTTTTCCACGAAGATAAGGCACCTTTCTGATTGCTCTCTCTGAGATTTCCTTCAGTGACCCGGAAGTTTCCAAGATAGTTTCAATTTCCTCTTTTGACAGTTCTTCTATCCCAAGTAAATCTTTTCTCTTAATTTTCATGTTCCACCTCCCTGATTACGACTCTATCTACACCATCCACTTCCTTGATTTGAACCTCTACAAGTTCGTTGTCCGCCGTTGGGACATTTTTCCCGATGTAATCAGGTCTTATTGGAAGTTCTCTGTGTCCTCTGTCAACAAGAACAGCAAGTTGAATCTCATTTGGTCTTCCAAAATCGATTATCTCGTCAAGTGCTGCCCTTACTGTTCGTCCTGTATAAAGTACATCATCGATAAGAATAACTACCTTATCCTTAACATCAAATGGAATCTCTGTTTTCCCCACAATAGGTTTATAGTCAATCGAGGTGAAATCGTCCCTATAAAGAGTAATGTCAAGTATACCTATTGGTATGTCAACGGACTCCACCCTTCTTATATATTCTTTTATCCTTCTGGCAAGAAAATCACCTCTTGAACGAATACCTATTATGACAAGCTTTTCAGCGCCCTTGTTCTTTTCAAGAATTTCGTGAGCGATTCTTACCAGCGCCCTTTTAACCTGAATCTCATCCATTACAATCCCTTTTTCTTTAATGGTCATGTACCCTCCTTTGTTTGTTCTTGTACCATCCAATGCTATTCCGCAATTTGTTTAGATGACGTTGACATATTTGGTTTCTTACCTTGGTATCGATATGACTCGCAAGAAACTCATCGTGTTCAGGTCCGTCCGAATCTAAAATGTTGAAATGGTATTAGAATTTAAAAAAAGCCTGACTTTTCGCCAGGTTTCTATGCTCACATTTTCTTTTTCATTTCGTCCTCCCTTTCCAGCCTCACAGGACCAGATTAAAGGTTCACATTTATTTGATTAATATAGCACAATTTTTTTTGAATGTCAATAATTTTTTACTTGACAAAGAACCATTTTAATGTTATATTCATTTTAGAAATGTAATAAGGAAAAAAATGAAACAATTAATGGAACGAATGAAGAAAAAAGGAGTAACCTTAACACCCCAGAGATTAGCTGTGATGGATTATCTTAAGAAAAGCGTTAACCATCCCTCGGTTGATGAAATATACACTGCTATTAAGATTAAATATCCCTCGATATCAACAGCTACAGTATACTCCACTCTTCAGTTGCTTAAAGAACTTGGAGAAATTCAGGAATTGCATATAAAAGGCGAGAAAGCAGTATTCGACCCAATTGCCGAAAATCATCATCACCTTCTATGTAGAGAATGCGGAAGTATAATAAATGTCACGGTTAACTGTCCAATCATTAAGAAGAAAAAAATAGATGGTCATGTGATAGAAGAGGTTCAGGCATACCTTTACGGTGTTTGTGCCGATTGTTTGAACAAGAAACCAAAAAATAGTTGAGGAGAAAAAATGCGAGAAAAAATAGAAAATGCACTTAGTAAAATCCGACCATCATTGCAGGCAGATGGCGGAAATGTTGAGTTGGTAGGGGTTAGCGAAAATGGTGTGGTTAAGGTTCGATTGCTTGGAGCTTGTGGAGGTTGTCCTATGAGCCAGATAACACTCAAGACAGGAATAGAGAGGTTATTAAAGAAGGAAGTTCCTGGAGTAAAAAAAGTTGTTTCTGTCTAACTTACAGAATTATGAAACTTACTATTTTGAAATCCTGTCATTGCAACTGACCAGCAAGGACATGACAATGAAATTTTTAATAAAGGGAGGCAATAATGCCGAAGATAAAGGGAACCCAAACCGAGAAAAATGTGCTTACCGCATTTTCAGGTGAGTCACAGGCAAGGAACCGCTATACTTATTTCGCATCAAAAGCCAAGAAGGAGGGTTATGAGCAAATTCGAGGTATTTTTCAGGAAACAGCAGATAATGAGAAGGAACACGCAGAAAGACTTTTTAAGTTTCTCGAAGGTGGGGAAGCGGAGGTAAATGCATCGTTTCCCGCAGGTGTTATAGGGACAACAAAAGAAAATCTTAAAGAAGCGGCAGCAGGTGAAAACTATGAACACACAACGATGTATCCGAACTTTGCCGATGTTGCGGAGAAGGAGGGCTTTCCCGAGATAGCTGCCGCAATGAGAGCAATAGCCGAAGCTGAAAAGGCACATGAAAGCAGATATCTGAAACTTCTTGAAAACATCGAAAACGGAGAGGTTTTCAAGAAGGATAAAACCGTAAGATGGAAATGTAGAAACTGTGGTTACATTCATGAAGGGACGGAAGCACCCGAAAAATGTCCCGCTTGTGTACATCCAAGGGCATACTTCGAACTACTTACCGAGTCATATTAGTACCAACAACGATTGAAAGAGAGTTCAAGAGGTGCGCAAAAGCATATTATACTGATGGGAAAGAATTTCTGTAATCTTTCAAGAATTTGTTTAATCAGGTATAATGAATATTATACAGAAAGGTGATCGATGGACAAAAAAGCTTTGCACAAAATATCCTATGGTCTCTATGTAGTGAGTTCAAAAAAGAAAGGTAACTTCAACGGTCAAATAGCTAACACAGTTTTTCAGGTATGTTCTGAACCACCAGTTATAGCAGTCTGTATAAACAAAGAGAATCTTACCCATGAGTATATTGGAGGAAGTAAAATTTTCACTGTCTCTGTTCTTTCTCAGGACACGCCAATTGAATTCATAGGACTCTTTGGTTTTAAGTCAGGAAAGGACAACGATAAGTTCAAGAATATTCAATACAAGATTGGAACAACGGGTGGTCCGATTGTGTTAGAAAATACCGTTGCATATCTTGAAGCGGAAGTTATAAGTAAGGCAGATGTTATAACACATACAGTTTTCTTTGGGAAACTCGTTGAAGGAGAAATCCTTAACGAACAGCAACCAATGACTTATGATTATTACCATAAAGTGAAAAGAGGTAAGGTACCAAAAAATGCACCAACTTACATAGGCGAGTAAAAAGAGAAGAAAGGAGTTACTATGGGTAAATATATTTGCAAAGTGTGTGGCTACGTTTACGATCCTGAAAAGGGAGATCCTGATGCAGGCATAATACCTGGAACAGCTTTTGAAGAAATACCGGAAGACTGGGTTTGTCCTGTTTGTGGTGCGGCGAAATCAGAATTTGAAAAGGAAAGTTAAGAATGGCGGCTAAAGAAATAAAGACAAACATTTTCTCCGTAGGAGCAATCGATTGGGATAGAAGATTGTTTGATGAGCTTATACCTCTGCCTGATGGCACGACTTATAATGCATACCTCATAAAAGGTTCCCAAAAAACCGCTTTGATCGATACGGTTGATTCACCAAAGCAAGATGAATTGATAGATAACCTAAAAAGGTTAAAGATCGAAAAAATAGATTATCTAATAGCAAACCACGCTGAGCAGGACCACTCTGGAGCGATTCCAAGGGTGCTGGCGATTTATCCCGAAGCAAAGGTTGTAACAGATGCAAAATGTGAGACAATGCTTATGGATATGCTTCTTGTTCCCGAGAGTAAGTTTTTGCAAATTAAGGACAGAGATATGGTTTCGCTTGGAGATAAAACGCTTGAGTTTATTTTTGCACCCTGGGTGCATTGGCCCGAAACAATGCTTACTTACTTAAAAGAAGAAAAGATTCTTTTTCCCTGTGATTTTTTTGGCTCGCACCTGGCTTCAAGTAAACTTTATGTTCAGGATAAATATAAGGTTTACGAAGCAGCAAAAAGGTATTATGCCGAGATAATGATGCCATTCAGAACAAACATCAAAAGGAATCTTGAAAAAATCAAAGATTTACCTATTGATATGATTGCACCGAGTCACGGCCCTATTCATTCTGAGCCCGAATTTATCATTAATGCCTATAAAGATTGGACTTCGGATGATGTAAAGAACGAGGTTCTTATACCCTTTGTTTCAATGCACGGCAGCACAAAAAAATTGGTGGACTATCTCGTGGATGCTCTGATAGAAAGAGGAATAACCGTAAAGCCATTTAATTTGACACAAACGGATATTGGTGAGCTCGCAATGGCTCTTGTTGATGCGGCATCTATAATAATCGGTTCGCCAACGGTTCTTACAGGTCCACACCCAAGCGCAGTTTATGCGGCGTATCTTGCAAATGCTCTCAGACCAAAACTGAAATTTGCATCCCTTGTAGGCTCTTACGGATGGGGCGGAAGAATGGTCGATATAATAACAGGAATGCTAACAAATTTGAAAGTCGAAATAGTAGAACCAGTAATTATAAAAGGATATCCGAAGAAAGAGGACCTGCATGCATTGGAACGATTGGCTGATGCAATACTTGAGAAACATAAGTCTGCAGGAATCGTTTAAGGAGATGAGAGATGATAACAAAAAAAATGGTTGATGCACTGAATAAACAGATAAATGAGGAATTGTTTTCATCATATCTTTATCTGTCAATGGCGGCATACTTTGAGGCAAAAAATTTGAAGGGTTTCTCTAACTGGATGATGGTACAGCAGAAAGAGGAGATGGACCACGCAATGAAGTTCTATAACTATATTAATTCCACAGGTGGAAAGGTAAAACTTCTTGCATTGGCAGAGCCATCATCAGAATGGAATTCTCCTTTGCATGCATTTGAAGAGACATTAAAACATGAACAGCATATAACCAAGTGCATAAATGACCTTGTAGATTTAGCAGAGCAGGGAAAAGATAGGGCAACATTCAATATGCTTCAGTGGTATGTTGATGAACAGATTGAAGAAGAAGAGAATGACAACGACATCATAGAAAAACTAAAACTAGTTGGAGAAAATGGAAATGGCATGTTTATGCTTGATAAAGAACTTGCTCAGAGAGTTTATACACCAATAACCAAATAGGAAAAACAGTAAAGGAGGTAGAAAAATGACTCAGAAATTGCAAATCTATAAATGTGAGGTTTGTGGGAATATAGTGGAAGTGCTTCACGAGGGACAGGGAGAGCTCGTGTGCTGTGGTCAGCCTATGAAGCTCTTCGAAGCAAAATCTACCGAAGAGGGAAAAGAGAAACATCTTCCAGTTGTTGAGAAACTGAATAATGGTATTAAGGTCAAAGTCGGTTCGACTCCACACCCAATGGAGGAGCAACATTACATCGAATGGGTGGAAGTTATATCGAATCGAAAGGCTTATCGCCAGTTCCTGAAACCCACAGATGCCCCTGAGGTGACTTTTGAAGTATCTGCTGACGATTTAACAGTTCGAGAATACTGTAACATTCATGGGCTCTGGAAAACAGGAGATTGAACATGGATAATAATTCAGGTGAAAAAGAGATTGACGGGCTTAAAGAAGTACTGAAAATGGCGCTTGAACTGGAAGAAAAGGGTTACAAGTATTATAATGAAGTTTCAGGAAAAGCAAGTAATCCTCTTACGAGAAATCTGTTCACCGTGTTGGCAGAGCAGGAAGTAAGCCATATGGATAGAATTAAGCAACTTTACGAGGAAAGCTCAATACAGATTTCTCAAGCAACGGTGCCAAGCGAGGAATTGCAAAAAGCATTAAAACAGGTATTCAACAATTTTTCAAAAGAGCAAAGGGATACATGGGACATTGATATCGAAGATGCATACGAATACGCTATGCAACTTGAGAACGATTCTTCAAAGATGTATGGAGATTTTGCCAAAAAGAGCAAGAATTCTGTTGAGACAGAATTCTTCAAATCGTTGGAAAATGAGGAGAACGCTCATTTCAGTGCATTACAGAATGTTTACAACTATCTAAAACATACGAAGGGATGGTTTGAATCAGAAGAAAGCAAGACCTGGAACTGGATGGTTACATAGTAATTTTTGGAGGGAGTAAAGGTTGAAGAGGCTATGGTAAGTTTCTATAACGGACAGAGGTAAGAATGAATGAGGAGATTATTCCTGATGCAACAATTGATTGCGTCGGTTTTTACTGCCCGATGCCTATATCAATGACAAAGGAAAAAATAGACACGATAGAAAAGGGGCAGGTATTGAAGGTTGAAGCGGATGACCCTGCTGCAGAAGAGGATATAAAAAGATGGGCTAAAAGAACAGGGCATAAAATAATAAAGTTTTCAAAAGAGGATTCATTGCTGACCTTTTTTATCAGAAAGGGGACTTGAAAAATGGTAAAGATACTTTATGTTCAAACAAGCGGCATTGATTCTCCAGAAAGATTATATGCGCCTTTTATACTGGCAACCACAGCCGTAGCGATGGATGTTGAAGCTGAAATCTACTTCGTGATAAAGGGAGTTACAGGTGTAAAAAAGGGCGAGGCAGAAAAAATAAAATTGGGGAGTTTTCCTTCACTAAAAGAGGTTATGGAACAAGCAATAAAAGCAGGTGTAAAACTTTATGTTTGCGAACAAAGCACTCAGTTGCTTGGGATGGGCAAAGCGGATTTCATCCCCGAAGCAAAGGTAGTGGGCGCTGCAACGCTTAATGACCTGGCTCTTGACGCAGATGCAATCTTAAACTTTTAGGGAAATGGAAAAGATGTATTTGGATTATGCTTCATCTACACCCGTTGACTCAAGGGTTCTTGGTTTTGCAAATCCTTTTCTGAGCAGTCATTTCGGTAATCCATCAACTCTTCACTCCTATGGATTGAAGGCAAAAGAGGCGGTTGAGAATGCCAGGCAAAAGGTTGCAGACCTTATTAACGCTTCCGCGGATGATAAGATAATTTTCACTTCCAGCGCAACCGAGGCAAACAATCTTGCTATCATAGGGTGTTCTCTGAGAAACATAGCCAAGGGAAAGAATGTAATTGCAAGTAACATCGAGCATATTTCTGTTCTCAACCCAATGAAATCGCTTTCCAAACAGGGTTTTAAATTCAATATTATTCCTGTTGACAGTATGGGAATAGTAAAAATCGATGCACTGAAGCAAGTTTTAGGTAAGGATACTGTTGTAACTTCCATAATGTATGCAAATAATGAGATAGGGACGATCGAACCTATAAAGGAAATAAGCGAGATTGTTCATAATAAAGGACTGTATCTCCATGTGGACGCAACCGCCGCAGCAGGAAAGATACCGATAGATGTGCAGGAGGATGGTATAGACCTTTTGACATTGTCTTCAAATGATTTGTACGGACCCAGAGGAGCAGGCGCAGTGTTTGTTAAAAAGGGTGTGGGAATACAGAGTGTAATGTTGGGAGGAGGGCAGGAGAAGGGCTTGCGTTCAGGAACAGAAAACATTTTTGCGATCGCTGGTATGGGTGAAGCAGCAAGGATAGCGAATGAAGAGATGGAAGAAGAATCTAAAAGATTGAGTAAAATACGTGACAGGTTGATAAAAGAGATACTTAAGATTGACGAAGCTTACCTTACCGGACATCCTGTGCAAAGACTTCCCCATCATGCGAGTTTTCGATTTAGTAGAATCGAAGGAGAAAGCATTCTTTTGAATATGGATATGGCTCATCAAATTCAGATATCAACGGGTTCAGCCTGTTCTTCAAAAACGCTTGAGGCTTCACATGTGCTTCTTGCCATTGGCTTAAAGCACGAAGAAGCCCATGGTTCAATGGTAATTACATTGGGACATTCCAACGATTTGAAACAGGTTCCAACAGTCGTTGATGCAGTTAGGCAAACTGTTGACCGTTTAAGGAAATTATCACCATTGTAAAGGAGATGATTTTATGGCAGATATAGGCTACAGTGATAAAGTTTTAGACCACTTTATGAAACCAAGAAATGTTGGAACAATTGAGAACCCGGATGGATATGGCAAGGTCGGGAATCCCGTTTGTGGTGACCTTATGGAAATGTATATAAAGGTCAAAGATAACAGAATAACGGAAATTAAATTCAAGACCTTCGGTTGCGGCTCGGCAATTGCAACAAGCAGTATGATTACAGAAATGGTTAAAGGTATGAACATTGACGAAGCATTGAAGGTAACGAGAAACGATGTTGCGACGGAGCTCGATGGTCTTCCACCTCAAAAGATGCACTGTTCGAATTTAGCAGCCGATGCCTTACATAATGCAATAATGGATTACAAGAAGAAAAGGGAGCTTAAATGAGTCAGTTAAGCAAAGAAGTCGTTGATGGAATAAAAACGGCAATTGAGATAGAAAAAAAAGGTAAAAAGTTCTATGAAGATGCTGCAGAGAAAACTAATAACGAGCTGGCAAAAAAGATGTTCCTATCTCTTGCTGGTGATGAGGCAAGTCATATCGTGACATTTCAAAAGATATTTGATACGATGTCCGGAACCGAAGAATGGAGGGAATTGGCAAATAAAGCACCTAATGTCGGGAAAGTTCCCGTCTTCGAAGGGAAGGTTGAGAAGAAGGGAAATATTGACCCTAGCGATCTGGATGCACTGAGGATATCTTTGGATAGTGAGAGGAAATCCATAGAACTTTACAGAAAAACAGCAGGAACTGCAAAAGATCCGCTTGCAAAGAAAATCTTCTTAAGAATTGAGCAGGAGGAAAAGTATCATTACGATTTGCTACAAGCACAGCTTGATAATCTTACCAATTCAGGTTTCTGGCTTGATGTTGGGGAATTTCGTATGGATGGAAAATATTAAAACCACAAGAGAATATCAATGAAAACCGGCATAAAAGCAATGCAATTTTCCTTGAAAGACCAGAATGGAGAAGAAGTTTCGCTGTCACAATTTCTTGGAAGGAAAGTGCTTCTTTCATTTCACCCTCTTGCCTGGACAGAGATCTGTGCAAAGCAGATGCAATCCCTTGAAGAGAATAAGGAAACGTTCGATGCATTGAACACTGTTGCACTTGGAATGAGTGTAGACACCGTTCCTTCAAAGAAGGCCTGGGCTGAACATCTCGGTATAGATAAAACGAAGTTGCTTTGTGATTTTTGGCCTCATGGAGAAGTGTCAAAACAATATGAGAATTTTGTTGAAAAGTTTGGGTTCTCAGGTCGAGCAAATATCATCGTTGATGAGCAGGGCAAGATTATATTTGTAAAGCGATATAAGATAAAAGAACTTCCGGATATTGAAGAGATCATAATGTTTTTGAAAGCTCCTTAAAAACCCTAAGACCGAGATTATTAAAATGAATTCACAATGAGAGAATCCAACACTATCCTCTCTTTGAAAGAGGAAATTGATGTTATTAACCCTTTGAAAAAGGCAGTTAGGGCAATTTGAAAGAATGCGAGGTGTTATATGAATGTCAGAGAAACAATTAGGGAAAGACGGGCTTATAGGTCTTTGGAAGCAGTAGAAATTACAGATGAACTCCTCACCGATTTCGCTCGATCCGCAAGTCTTGCACCATCCTGTTTTAACAAACAGCCATGGAGATTCGTTTTCGTAGATGATAAAGGAGTTCTCGAAAAGCTTTTTACATCAATGTCAAAGGGCAATGAATGGACTTTCGATGCGTCAATGATTATTGCCGTATTCAGCGAGAAAAAGCTTGACTGTGTTATCAAAGAACGACATTACTATCTTTTTGACACGGGAATGGCAGTTGGCTTCTTGATGCTCAGGGCAACGGAATTGGGATTGGTTGCGCATCCTATTGCAGGATACAACGAAGAGAAGGCAAAATCAATACTTAATATACCAAGCGGAATGAGGTTGATAACTCTCGTGATTATCGGTGAACATTCATCGGAAACCAAGCCAGTGCTTTCGAAACAGCAGGCTGAGGCAGAAGGAGAGAGGCCTCCGCGTTTGGCATTTGATAAATTTGCGTATAGAAATTCTTACAATCAATAATGCTTCGTTTACAATGGAATCAAACTAAGAAGAAGTAACTGTTGAGAAAAAGAATCAAAAACAAATTGCAGTTTGAGAAGAGTCCATATCTACTTCAACATGCTGAAAATCCTGTCAAATGGTTGCCATGGGGAGAGGAAGCTTTCAAAAAAGCAAAAGAGGAAGACAAACCTATTTTTCTTTCAATTGGCTATTCCACCTGCCACTGGTGCCATATTATGGCTCATGAATCATTCGAGAACAAACGGGTCGCTCTTTTGATGAACAAGGTATTCATTTCCATAAAGGTGGACAGGGAGGAAAGACCCGATATTGACAGCGTGTATATGAAAAGCTGTCAGAGGATGACAGGGAGTGGTGGTTGGCCCCTGACTATCATAATGACCCCGGAAAAACGTCCTTTCTTTGTCGGAACATACATTCCCAGGGAGAACAAATTTGGTCGTATTGGCTTACTTGAGCTAATCCCCCGCATTGATGAGATGTGGAAGACGAACAGGAAAGAAGTTGAAAAAGTCTCTGGTGAAGCATTCTCTATGCTTAAGGAAACACATACTAAAGGCAAAGCAGGGGAACTCGAGGATTTGAATGCAATCATAGACAGATGCTATCAGGAACTTCATAGGAATTTTGATACTGAGAACGGAGGCTTTGGTCATTCCGTGAAATTTTCAACACCACATAATCTAACTTTTCTCTTGAGATACTGGAAAATAAAAGGCAATGAAAATGCCCTTGCAATGGTGGAGCAAACCTTGGAGAGAATGAGGAGTGGAGGTATTTTTGACCAGATAGGTTATGGATTTCATCGGTATTCAACTGATGCAAAATGGCACCTGCCCCACTTTGAAAAAATGCTTTACGACCAGGCACTACTGATAATCGTTTATGCAGAAGCCTATTTGGCAGGGGGGAAAAAAGATTATGGAAAAACTGTGGATGAAATCATTGAATTTGTTCAAAGTGATATGCTGTCGCCGGAAGGAGGATTTTATTCAGCAATTGATGCAGACAGCGAAGGGAAAGAGGGATGGTACTACTTATGGGAGAAAAGCGAAATTGAGCGAATATTGAAGGAAGATGCAGATATGTTTATGCTCGCTTTCAATGTTGAAAAGGAAGGCAACTTCCTTGACCCGCTAACAGGCGAAAAAACAGGTAAGAATGTTCTTTACGTTAGAGATTCGATTAATGAACTGTCGAAAAAGCTTAAAACAGACGAAGCTGCATTAAAGGAAAAACTCGAAAGCAGCAGGAAAAATCTTTTCGCTGCGCGGAAGAATCGGAAACCGCCATCCATTGATGATAAAATACTTACGGATTGGAACGGTCTAATGATTGCAGCCCTGTCCATTGCTGCAAGAAGCTTGGGAAAAGAGGACTATGGCGTGCTGGCTACAAATGCAGCTGATTTTATTCTAAAACAAATGGTATCAAACGAAGGGAAGGTATTGCATCGTTATCGTGAAGGAGAGGCAGCTATAGATGGTTTTCTGGAGGATTACTCCTTTTTGATCTGGGGATTGATTGAATTGTACGAAGTTACTTTTCAGGCAAAATATCTCTCATGGGCTTTATCAATCCAGGAAATGCTTACTAAACAATTCTATGACGAAAAAAATGGGGGGTTCTTTTCGACTTCTTCTGATTCTAAGGAATTGCTTGTCAGAGACAAGAATATATATGATGGAGCAATTCCCTCTGGCAATTCAATCGAGTCAATGAATTTACTGCGATTGGGTAGGATAAGCGGAAATTATGAATTGGAGGGAATGGCTAAGCATACTATTGAATCTTTCAGTGAAAACATTTCACATCTTCCATCTGGACATACTCAATTCATAAGTTCGATATTGTATTTGCTGGTTCCTTCGTATGAAGTAGTAATTGTAGGTAACCCCCAGGAAAAAGACACAATAGATATGCTAACTATGATGAATGGTATTTTCCTTCCTAACGTAACTATTCTATTCAAGAACAGTAAGGATGAGTCCATAATTGGAGAAATTGCACCATTTACTAAAGGATACATTTGCATCGATGACAAGCCTACTGCATATATTTGTAGCAACCACAGGTGTCAATTACCGATAACCGACAAAGGTCTTGTTATTATTTCGCTTAGGAGAAGGGAAGCAGAAAGTTTAAGATATATTTAACAAACCAATAGAGTTTCAAGAAACGAGGTGATAAAAATGGTAAAAGACCCGGTATGTAAAATGGAGGTTGATGAACAGACAGCAAAGCACAGGGTAGAATACAAGGGGAAAACATACTTTTTCTGCTCTGCGGATTGCAAAAAAGCATTCGAGGAAAATCCCGAAGAGTATGTTGTAAAACAAGGAGAGCCCGAACAATAATAATTTCGTCTAGAGTGGTCTATCAAAAGCCATTGATAGGTTTAACAATAGGGGGTTGGTTTATGGACTTAAATTCATTCAATTTGGAAGATTTGCTGCTTGCTGCTATCGAGAGCGAGGTTTTGAGTAAGAAGGTTTATTCGGACCTAAGCAACAGGTTCCAGAACGCATTTCTTAAAGATAAACTGAAATTTCTTTCCAGTGAAGAAGATAAACACAGGATGTTTATTCAATCAGTCTACAAAAAAACTTTTGGGGATAAAGAAATAGTTCTACCTGAAATGAGCCCCGTGCCTTTACCACAGATAAAAACTGATGGTCCAGTAAGTGAGGTATTTTTTAGTGCAATGCAGGCAGAAAAGGCGGCAAACGAATTCTACAATGCGCTTTCAGAGAAGTTTACCGATAATCCTGAAATCAAAAAAACGCTTGAGTATCTTGCCACAATGGAGATGGGACATTATAAGTTACTTGAAATTGAGAAAAAAACGATCGACAGATATGAGGATTTCGATACGGTCTGGCCTATGACACACATCGGACCATAGATACTGTGAAAAGAAGTATGAAATAAAATTGAAGGAGGATGAAATGAGTCTAATGTTTTCAGGTTCAGAAGTAATCGAGATAGCAATAAGGACAGAGGAGAATGGACAGAAATTTTATACTGATTATGCGGAGAAATCGGCTGTAGAGCGGATTAAATCCCTTTTTTCTTATCTTGCTTCCGAGGAGAAAAAACATATCTCGGATTTCGAGAAACTATATGACATAGTTAAGAAAACAGGCGAGACGATCTTTGGAGACTATGATGAATTTAAGGCGTATATGGAATCCTTTGCTGATTCTAAATTTCTTACAAATTTTACCGGCGAAGCAGAGAAAATAAAAGGTTCGGAAAATATCGACGAAGTTCTTGATTTCGCCATTGCTTTTGAGAAAGAGACTTTGCTTTTCTATTATGGATTAAATGATTTCATTAGTGAAAAAGGAAAAGGTATTGTTGGGAATATTATCGAGCAGGAAAAGTCTCATATAAAAAGACTGAGCAGCATCAAGAAGAGTTTTTCTTGAGTAATAGTGTTTCGAACAATGAAAATGGTTCTTCGATTGAGTCGAACACAATTTTTCGATTATAGAAAAGTTTTCTTTTTTCGTTTTTTCCTTGACATAAAGGCAGAAATTTTATAGAATAACCAAGACTTTGAAAAAGGCAAAACCCGAGTGATTGGGCGACGCAAAGTTTCGGGTCTTTTTTAAGATAGCCGGACTACCAAAGCGCAATCTCGAATTCAAAGTCACCCAAAGCTTTCGTTTTTTTCTTGACATACAATTAGTTTTAATGATATTATAATTTCTTATGAAAGGAGGAATTCTATGAAAAAATTGCTTATAATCCTTATCCCTTTTCTTTTAATAATTCCTAACCTACTTATTTCTCAGGAGACATTCCTATTCGACTCGATTCCTAACCCGCCTACTGCATACGCCGGAGATAGTTTCTATATCCACATCACCTGTACAAGCAATGCTAATTTCAATGGAGCCGGAGTGTTAAGTCTTAGACCATCTCCCGGTTATAATCCTATGCAACCTACGGGATGGATACTTTTCAATAACGGTGAATGGGGAGGATTTGCTACTATATTTATGGCTTCCGACAGCCTTCATCTCAATTGCAGTGCACTCGGTTATAATGATACAAATCTAAGTCCCAGACTGACAATCCTTGCAAATGTGCCCAAACGACTGCGATTATTGCTGCCCACGCAGGTAGCAAAACCTGGTGATCTCGCTTCTCGCGGTAGGGATTATATATTCTACGTTGAAACTGCTAATAACAGTTTCAACATAAATGTGGCTATTACCGATTACTGGTGGAATCCAGTTGGAACCGGGCAGGATACAATACATCTTGCAACTAACAATCCTTTTCCTGTATTTCCAGCTGACACAAGTATTATTTCAGGCAATATTGACCTTGCGGTAAGATTAAGAACCGAAATGGATGCGTGCACGATTTTTTCCTCCGAAGTTACTCTGGATACTGCCCCTCTTATGTCGGATACAAGCTCAACGATAAGAATTATCCCAGGTGTTTTTTCAAAACTCCTCCTTATTGCACCAAGCCAGGCAGTGCTTGCGGGTGATACAACATCCTACAATTCTCGACTTCCAGGTGCAACACCGGATACAACGGACTGGCAGGTGGCAGGGAGTCCTTTCGATGTAACGGTTTATGCTGTTGATGACTGCTGGAATACTATAGGCGGAACTGCTCCCGGTGACAGAATCAGAATTTATGGAACTATAGGCCCTTACACAATTTCAGACACGGCAGTTTTAACTGGAGGTAATGCGACAGTTACTCTTACAAGTAATGTAAGTAACTGGCTCTATATGCAAGCTAATGATATTGACAATAGTTCGATGACAACAAAGTATCAAACCCCCATCAATATAGTGGGAGCAAGCTACCGACTCGAGGCTGATGAAGAACTTGATACCATAATTTCCGGTGACCCCATCCACCTTCACGTTTACTATGAAGATGAGAGTGGAAATGTAATAACGAATGGTGACCATAATGTCAAGATTTTTGTGCACTACGGGTCCGGTTCGCTAACTCCAACGGATACAATCGTGAGAAGACTTACTTTTGGAAGGGTAGACCCGGTTGCCAATTACATAACCTTACAGGAGGAAGATGTTTATCTTAGAGTTGCCTCCGCGGACAGCTCGAGAAAAACCAATCCAGGTACTAATGTCGACCCTGTACATGTGAGACCTAACGTCACTCCCACAGAACCTGTGGTTAATTTTCCTAATCCATTCGGAAGTGTAGATAAACAGACGACGATATACTATTGGCTTCCTCAAAATTGTGAAGTTAAAGTCTCTATATATGACAGGTTTGGCAATTTAGTAAAAACCTGGTCTCGAAATGGTCATACAGGATACAACACTGTTACATGGACAGGCAAAAATAATAAAGGCACTAAGGTTGCAAATGGTGCTTATCTTCTTGCAATCAGAGCAACCGATAGAACCGAAATAGTGCAAGACTACAGAAGATGGATTGCCGTAGTTAAATAGAGAAAAGGAGAAAGAATGAAAGAACTTAAGTTTACTGTCTTGTTCATACTTCTCTTTTCAACTTTCGTTTTGGCAGCAGAATGGGACGATGGAGGATTGCCAGGAAGTCTTCTTGAATATGGTGTAAGTGCGAGAGTCATAGGAATGGGAAAGGCTTTTACAGGTCTTGCAAACGATGCAAATGCAGGATACTTCAATCCGGGTGGATTAGACCAAATTGACCCCAGGGAGATTGTTTTCCAGCACGGTATACTTGTCGAAGGCACGACTTTCGATTATCTATCCTATGCCCATCCGACAAGCATTTTCGGTACATTTGGCACATCCTTTATGATTGTCAGAACACCGGATATAGAAGATAGAACATCGAATAATGGCTATAACGGGAAATTCAGCGATAATGAGATGGCTTTTTTGCTAACTATGTCCAAGCAACTCGGACAATACTTTTCTTTGGGTATCAACTACAAAATGATTTACCACAAGATTTCCCACTGGGGGGCTATTGGTCACGGTGCTGATGTTGGATTGTTTATTCTCCCCGATAAACCATTCTCATTTGGAATCAATGTGCAGAATGCTATAAAGCCGAGCATATTAATGGAGTCCGAGAGAGATATCTTTCCTATAACACTAAGAACAGGTATTTCATTCAAGTTGTTAGAAAGAAGGTTGATATTTGCCTCTGACCTTGGATGGACCGAATATCAGGCGCCCAGATTCTACGAAGGAATTGAATATAGACCTTGGTGGCCATTAATACTTAGGACAGGTATGGATGTAAATCATTTAAATTTGGGACTGGGTGTCAGGAAAGAAGCCGAGCTCTGGGCTGTCGGCATCGATTACGCATTCAGCAACCACTATCAATCTCAAGGACTGATTCCACCAACGCACAGTGTTTCTCTTGTTATTAACTTTGGCGGCTTCAGGGCGAAAGTTATTCCTTCCAAATCCATTTTTTCACCGCTTGCAGGAGGCACCGACAATATCGTATGGATGCAATTAAATGTTGCAACAAGAGCACCTATAAGAAAATGGCAATTGCGTGTTAAGAATGGAAGGGGAGAGATTGTCAGGGTCTACAACGCATGGGGAAATCCTCCCGCAAGGCTATACTGGGACGGAAGAGATGATACAGGAAATCTTGTAGAAGATGGAAAATATTTCTATGAATTCCTTGTTGTCGAAGAATCGGGACACTCGCTCTTCTCGTATGGGCATCTGGCAAAATTAAGAACTCTTGGTCCTGAGGGGACGGTAATAATACAGGAGAAGGGTGGCGTGCTGGAAGAAAAGGAAGAAAGCGGAGCACCGGTTTCAGAAGAGGAGAAGAAGGGTGACGAACAAGAAAAGACAATCGAAAAGAAAACAGCTGAGGAAGAAAAAGTAGAGAAAAAAACCGAAGAAAAAGAAACTGGAGAAAAAAAGACGGAAGAAAAAGGAGGAACATAAGGTAAATAGTAAATGAAGAGGTTAAATATGAAAATGTTATTCAAAATAGCTATTCTTTCATTTTTTGTTGGTTTTATCTGCGTTCAAAGTTCTGCTAAAGATTACGGTGGTGACTTCGAGATAGCCGAACAATTGTTTGAGGAGCAAGATTGGAATCTCGCTCTGAAAAAGTATAAAGGTCTTGTCAAACATAAACAGATCGGGCAAGAAGCACAGTTCAGATTAGGAGAATGTTACTACAATCTCAAAAGATATGAAAACGCAATCAAAATTTTTAAAACCGTTCACAAAAATAATAAAGGCAACTACCTTGCTCCCGAAGCCCTGTATGGTGTTGGAATGTGCTATATCGCTCTTAAGGATTGGAAAAGAGCAGAAGAATACATTTTTACAAAACTTGCAGGTGAATATCCTGGTTACAAGTATGCGAAAAAAACACTGGCAGCGGAAGGGATATTGCTTTTCGGAAAGGGAGATTTTAAGAGTGCAGTAGAAAAACTCACTGATGTGGATACGAAAGAAGGATTGTTCTATAGAGCAAAAGCACATTTTGCATTAAAAAAGTATCTTGAAGCGCTACAATCATACAAGGAATTAATAGAATTATACCCCAAGAGTGACCTTGCGAAGTTCGCATACTATGGAATGGGAGATGTGCTGTATTTCTCCGGAGATTTCAAAGGAGCCTTATATAAATACGAAATCTTTTTGCGAAAATATCCGAGAAGTGCACTAAAGGACTATGCCAAATTCAAACTCGCGGTCTGTTATCATAATCAAGGAGATTACCTTACAGCAATAGAATACTTGAAACCACTTCTAATTCACAAAGATCGATTCCTTGCTTCCCACAGTAATTATGTTTACGGACAGAGTTATCAATCGATGGAGAAATATGATGATGCGATTAAATCCTATCAGAGGGTATCATCGAACTATCCCAATCAGAGAGTTTCAGCTCTTGCAAGCCTAAGGCTTGGAAGAGCTTATACGCTAAAGGGAGATTCGACCCAGGCACTGATTGTATTCAAGCAAATCTCGAGTCTTTATAAAACCGGAGATTTCGCAGGACTGGGTGATTATCTTGCAGGAGCAAATCTTTTTCTTGGCAAAAAATATGAAGAAGCCTTGGACCACTTCAAGCATATTGTAGATTATTACGAACGCTCTCAGCTCATAGATGCTTCATTTGCAATGCTTCTTCGCACATACAACCGTACTGCAAATTATGAGATGAGTATTGCCATAGGTAATCCGCTTCTTACAAAAATTCCTTTCAGAAAAGAAGGTAACTGGTATGCAAGGGGTATTTTCTACCTTGCAGATGCCTTCTACTATAAATCGATTTTTGAGAAGTCAAAACCATTTTATAACGAAATTGTTGAAAAATATTCGGAGCCAACAACCATTGCTGCAGCACTGACGGGATTGGGTTGGGACCTTGTACATGAGAATAGAAATAATATTGCGTTAGAGAATTTACAAAGGGTTGTATCAAGTTATCCAACGGACACATCCGCGGTAATAAGTGCACAATTTGGTATCGGTGTTGCCCATTTCAACACACAGGAGTTTATGAAAGCATTGGATGCATTTGAAGCGCTGCAGAAAACTTTTCCTGAATACCCAACAAGTGCAAAGGCTCTATTTTATGCCGGCAAATGCTATTATCAGCTGGAATACTTTGCAAGAGCGATAAAAACCTGGGAAACCGTTCTTAAAGAATATGCAGAACAGTCAATTGCGGCAAATGCTGCTTACCAGATCGGGGGAACCTATTTTAGAGCCCTCAAATATGATGAAGCAATTGCATACTATAAACTTGTTATCAGTGATTACCCTGAATCAAAGCTTGCAAAAGAGGCACAGTTGGAAATTGCCAACTCCTACTACAACGATAACGATGACGAAAATGCCATTAAGTCTTACGACAAATTCGTGAAACTCTACCCCGATGATAAACTTACCACCGATGGACAAACAGGACTTGAACGTGCCTACTACAGAAGAGGAATTCAGCATCCTGAAAAGATGAAAGAATTCATTGAGAAATTTCAGAATAGCGAACTTGCAGCAGAGGCTCAATTTAATCTCGGTATCGAAGCATATGAAAAACAGAATTACGATACGGCAATCGAGGAATTCAGAAAGGTTGTCGTCGATTTCCCAGAAGCCGAACTTGCTGCAGACGCCCAGGGAAATGTCGTTGAATGTTATAAAAAGAAGGAAGAGTATAAAAATGTAATCTCCGAAGCGGAGAAATTTATCGCTTACTTCCCAGAAAGTCAGATGATACCACAGGTGAAGTTTAGTATGGCAATGGCATATTTCAAGGTTCACAGTTACAAGGAAGCCGCCGCAACATTTTCCTCTATTACAAAAGATTATCCACAAAGTGATTTTGCTTCCAATGCGAGATATAACCTAGCTCTTTGTTATAAGAAGATGGGCAAGAGTGAAAAAGCTGCAAGAATCCTCCAGGAATACGGTGAAGAAGGAAACACTGAGAAATCCGTTATGGCAAAGATCCAGGCTGGCGCTGTTTATATGGAAAAGAGCGATTTCTCAAAAGCGCTAACGATTTTCGAGTCGATTTCTCCGACAAGTGCAAAAGAATCTGCCCAATTATACGAATTAATGGGTGAGTGTTACGAGAACCTGAACCGTGAAGCGGATGCTGTTCAATCATATCTAAGGCTGAAAACACTTTCCCTTGTAGACAACCCCAATCAGGTTAAAGGTCTTGCAAAACTTGCGGTTATGTATGAAAAACAGCAACGATTCAATGAAGCAATAGATACTTATCAAAGGTTGATTCAAGTTTCCACGAACGGTCAGGTAAAAAAAAGTGCCAATGATAGAATAAATTACCTTAGACAGCATATGTAGGAAGGAGCAAATATGGAGAGAAGAAAAGCCCGTATTTTTAAGGAATCGTTTCAGCTGAAGATTGTTCGAACACTTATTTCGATCGGTGTTTTTTCGCTTGTTATTTTAGCCTTGCTTGGGATCGTCGTCCTTTTTTGGCTGCCAGCGGTAAAAACGATGGGACTTATAGGCTCCGGAAAATTTCTATTCCTTAACCTTCTTAAAATTTTCTTAATCCTTACCGTTATTCTTCTTGGGCTTATTTTATGGATATCATATCTTATATCCAAGAATCTCTTTGGTCCTCTTACTCGTTTACGAAACCATATGGAAATGCTGATAAGGGGTGAAGATCCTGAGACTATAAAATTCCGACAGAGTGACGAGTTAGAATTTCACTATCTCTCAGAACCCTTTAATCAAATAATTGATAGAATTACCGGTATTGAGAACAATGTAAAAAATCTGGAGAAAGAACTCCAGGATTTTCTCGAAAAAACCAAAAAGGGAATGATAAAGGAATCAGGGTTCATAACCTTTGCACAGGAACTTAAAACAAAGATAGAATCGTTGACAAAGGCTGCTTAAAGAAAGGAGTAGTGAAAGATGGCAGGAATAAGTTTTGTACAGTTGGTTAAAACTAGTTGGGCAATCGACCTTTTACTTGGACTTTCTATCTTTGCTGTAGCTGTTCTTATAGATAGAATTTGGGCTTATAGGGGCTTGAGAATTAACGAAGAAAGATTGCTTCAGAGGATTCGTTCATCACTGAAAAGAAACAAGAGTGACGAAGCCCTATATGTATGTGAATCAGCAAGTAATCCACTTGCAGATGTTCTCAAAGTCGGAATAAAAAACAGAAATTTACCTATCGAAGATATTGCAGAACTTGTAGATGGCGAGATGTTAAAAACGAAGACAATACTGGAAAAGAGGCTGAGCATTTTAAGTACTATAAGTTTTATCGCTCCGCTACTTGGTTTGCTGGGAACGGTTCTCGGTATTATACGTGCATTCAGGGACCTTGCCGTTTCCGGTAGTGGTGGTCCCAGTGTCGTTATGATGGGAGTTGCAGAAGCACTTGTAACTACCGTTATGGGAATTCTTATAGCAATTCCTGCTTCTATTGGTTACAATTTTTTCCTTAATCACATCAGGACATATTTGGTAAGAACCGAGGTTGCCGCAAAAGAGCTACTTGCGTTCATTGATACCATTAAGAGATCGGGGAAATCTGGAGGAAAAGACCAGGAAAACATAGACCTTTCTGACCTATTGGAGGATAACTTAAAATGAAAAGAAGATTTCCAAAACCAGAGACAGAACCGGAAACTCCGGAAGTTCCCATTGCACCTACGATAAATGTAGCTCTCCTCCTGGTTTTATTTTTTATGATGAGTGCTCCCATGATGTATCATTCGGGAATAACCATCGCTGCACCATCTCTGCGTAAAGCAGGTAAGCAGAGAAAAGAGACAGAGGTGAAAGTTAATGTCCACATATCAGACCAAGGTTATATTCTTTTGAACAATGAGCCTGTTAATGAAGAGCAATTTCCACAGCTTCTTGCCGAACTGCTTGCTCGAAGCACTTCGAGGATTGTCCTTGTAAGTGCCGATGAGAACGTTCCCCATCAGAGTGTTGTAACGATACTGGACCTTGCAAAACAAAAGGGAGCAATTAAATTAGCAATATTAAAGCGAAAATCGAAACGCAAAAAGTAACCAACGCTAATAAGGGGAAAAACAGGAGGTATTGGATATGAAAAGAGTGACAAGGGTTCCAAAAGCGGAAATAATGATTACACCTCTTTGCGATGTTTCTTTTACTCTCCTCGTCGTACTGATGGTGACAACCCCGATTATGATGGTTACCTCCCCATTAAACATACAACTCCCAAAGGCAGCGACCGTGGAACCCAGACAGAATGCAAATATAACGGTAACAATAACACCTGCAATTCCTCCGGAAAACGCTAACAGAATTTCTATTAACGAAAAAATCGTATCTTTCGAGCAATATCCAGTTTATCTTAAGAAGCAAATCGATACATATCCGGATAGAATGGTAATTATAAAGGCAGATAGAAATGTTAGGCACGGAATAGTAATTTCCATAATATCGACATCGAAAAAACTTGGTGCTCAACGGATATCCGTTGGCACTGTTCAAAGAACATAAAGGAGGCGATGAGTTATGCGTCTAACACTGGGCTTCTATGAGCGTTCATTTTTCTTCAATGTTGTTCTCTCCATTGTTTTTCACTCTTTGCTGTTCTTTCTTGTAATACACAAGCAGAGTGCTGCTCCGCTGGAAAGACTCGAAAGCGTTGAATTTATCGATGAGACACTACCTCCAAGTTCCGTAAAAGCCCCCCGGACCATCAGTCCTCTCCAAGCACTCAAAAATATGTTCACGAAGGAAGAAGATTTGCCGTCGCTAAGCAACGAAGACGTGTCGGAAATGCTCAAGTCCCTTCCACCGGTTCCCGGTGTAGATGAAACGAAAGGTATTGACATTTCAAGCAAGGATATAGACCGATCTCAAACTGCAATTGACCTTGATTCATATGATGATTTCGAAGGAGCAGAAGGTGGTGTAACCGACATCATAAGAGTCGGTTCTTCACAAAAATCCACCGAGGAAATACTCCAGGCACCCAGTATCATCATAAAAGACAAAGGCGGTCCCAAAAGAGGACAGATTGGACTTTACACTTCAGCAGGTGGAAGCGGTTCGGAAGCACCCCTTGAGCTTGAAAAAGAACCTGTTTCAAACATAGCTGAGAGACCTACTGTTGCGCCAATCACATCAAACAAGAACGAAAGTATGAAGATAAAAGGAGCAGGAAAACGTTCGGGACCCTCGGTCAGCATTACAGGTCCACTTTCTGGTAGAAAGATACTTGCAAAATATCTTCCTCCTTATCCTGAGTGGGCTCTAAAACAGGGTGTATCTGCCGTTGTTCAAATACGATTTTGGGTAACACCGAGTGGCGTAGTAAAAACCAATGCGTTTATCGAAAGAACGAGTGGCTCCGGTTCATGGGATAATTCTGCAAAGAAGGCTTTAGTAAAATGGAGATTCGCCGCGCTTCCCCCTAATGTAATTCAAGAAACACAATGGGGAATTATTACTATTAAGTTCACTCTCTAAGCTAAAAACCGCTGCGAAAAGTTTCAAGGAGAAAATATGAAGAAATTACCTATTAATCTACTAATACTGGTACTAACTCTTTCCCTGAGTTCCCTGCTATCCGCTCAGGAGCAACCAACCGGTGGACAGGGAGAAAAATCCGGAAGCGGTAGAACTTTCGAGGAAGAGGTAAAAGGGAAATTCACGGGAACCATAGACGAACTAAAACCACAAACCCTTTTGAAGTTCGACATATTCGAGATAATAGAATCCTATGCCGGTGAGAAGGGTTTCATTTATGACAAGGAATTAATAAAGAATTCCGATATTGCAAGCACACCTCTTCCCACACTCGCAAGCGACCAGCTTTTCCACCCCTGGTTAACCGGAATAAACAGGAATGAAATTGCCCTTTTTCATCCACTCTATGGCCACGATGTTGCCGAATGGGAACTTGTGATAACCGATGCAGCTGGAACAGTTTTTAATACATTTGCCGGTAAAGGCAAACCCCCCATGAAACTTTTCTGGAATGGAAGAGGAGAGAAAGACAAGATGATAGATGTTGGCTCTTCCTATACATACTATGCAACAGCCGTGGATAAACTGGGGAACCGTTCCAGAGTGATGGGAAAAGAGATTCGCGTGCAGGGTATACTCTACAAGGAAAACATAGATTGGATTATAAGACTGGATGGTCGCGAGGTTTTTGAACCCGGGAAATCTGAAATTAGAAAAAGTGTAATGAATCTTCTCACCGAAAGTTGTGACATAGTCAGAAAAAGATTCATAAGGCGAATATCGGTTAAAGCCTATTCAACGAATGAGACAATATCACAGCAAAGGGCTAATAATATAGCAAAGCTTATAAGCGACAAAATCATACTGCCCAAAGGTGTGGTAATACATACTGCAGGCTATGCAGTCGTGGGAAAAGTCAAAACAGACAGGGTTGACATACTGGTTAGGTAAAAACTATAAAGATAGTTTAATCCTCACCTTATTATTTTATGCCCAGAACTGCTTTGTATCCAGGGATATCCAGAAAGCCATGACCAGAAACATTAAATGCTATTACCTTCTTTTCTCCTGATTCCTTACATTTTAACGCTTCTTCAATTGCGCAACAAATGGAATACGCAGATTCAGGAGCCGGTAACCATCCTTCCGTTTCGGTGAAGAGCTTTGCGGTTTCGAAAACATATTTTTCGTCGCCCGGGTACGCAATAGTTTCGATATAACCTTTGTCTCGCAATAGGCTGATAATTGGTGAAGCACCATGGTATCGAAGCCCGTCTGCCTTTATTGGCTGCATATCAACCCTATGACCGAGCGTATACATCTTTAACTGAGGTGTCTTCTCTGCATAATCAGCAAAATCGTATTTGTAATTGCCCTGCAAATTTGGAGAAACCTTGCTTTGCGCAGCAATGAACTTTATTTTTTTTCCTTTTTTCAAAACATCGCCAACAAAGGGTAATGCAAAACCTCCGAAGTTTGAGCCACCCCCAAAGCAAGAAATCACTAAATCAGGATAGTCATCAAAAACTTCGAACTGCTTTTTTGTTTCCAGTCCAATCACTGTTTGATGCATGAGAACATGGTTGAGAACGGAACCCAGGCAATAGACTGCTTTTGGATCCTTCTCGGAATCTTCTAAACCTTCGGAGATGGCAATGCCAAGTGAACCTACGTGGTCCGGATTTTTATCATACAGTGTCTTTCCGAATTCCGTCATTGGACTCGGTGATGCATAAACCTCTGCACCTAACAATTTCATCAATGCCAATCTATCTTCTTTCCAGTTATATACACTTCTGACCCAGAAAACCGTACATTTCATTCCAGCTACTGCCGAAGCATAAGACAAAGCAGTTCCCCACTGCCCTGCACCTGTTTCGGTCGTCACTCTCTCAAAACCCTGTTGTTTTGCATACCAACACTGTGCGAGAGCAGTATTAACTTTATGGCTTCCGGTAGGACTAAAAAACTCGCTTTTGTAATACATTTTTGCTGGTGTATCAAGCTTTTTCTCAAGATTCAGTGCCCTGAAAAGTGGTCTCGGTCTTCCAGCTTGTGCATACAAAGTTCTGATACCTTCGGGAATATCAATCCAATTATCGGTTGACATTTCCTGTTTCAAACATTCTCCTATCATCAGTTCCGGTAATTTCTTAAGTCTTGACTCACCTTCTTCAGGGTCTCTCGGGGGTGGAAGTGGTTCTGGAAGGTCAGGAATTATATTATACCACCGGTGTGGAATATCTTCTACACCCAGATTGACCTGTACACGTTCACTCATTGTACCTCCTTTTATGTTGTAAGTTTTTCTGATAACAGTAACCTAAGGACTGCATTTATCAACTTAATTAATTCTTATACAGGCAAATTCATACGTTGTCAATCTTTTTATTTCTTTTAAAGTGTAATCGCATGTTAATTATCAATTAATAATCTAAGTTGTTATTCAGACAATATGGTTCTTTCTCATATCGAGTAGATAAAACAATCTCCACCCGTTGTATTGAATCCTGACCTGCCACTATGACAACTGTCGTGCTGAACTAAGCCTGCCCTGAGTAAGTTCAGGGTTTCAGCATCTCGATTTTTCAGAGACCCTGAAATGAATTCGCGGTGATAGGAAGAAAATGTCAGTGCATAGCTTCTGATTTTTCTGGTTTGAATTTCGCTCTTGACATTTTTCTTTTTTTCTATATGATAAATGTAGATGAGATTGAAGAAGGTATTTATGCCCTTATCTTTTTTACTATTTTCTCTCGTTTTCCTTATGAATTGTTCAAATGACTCACCTAAGAAACGGATTAAAAAACAATCACTTGGAGATGAGAATAGCTTCTTTCAGCGCGAAACATCCATAGAGAAACTGCAAAGCCAATTCGGTCTGACATCCAGCCAGTTTGCGATAATTATAAGTATCTTAAATCAGAAACTTTATCTGGTCAAGGGGAATGAAATCGTCAGAGCATATTCCATTTCATCCTCAAAGTATGGTATCGGAAATAAAGCAGGAAGCAACAGAACGCCCCTGGGTACTCATCGTATTGCAAAGAAAACAGGTAAAGGCAAAAAGCCAGGAACGATTCTTAATTATGGACCCGACAGAGGGAAGATAACACAAATTTATACGGACAGCACCGATGTCGAAATGGACTTCATAACGACACGCATACTACGTTTAGAAGGATTACAAAAAGGCATTAATAAAGGGCAGGGAATTGATTCATACAAAAGACACATCTACATTCATGGTACGCAGGAAGAAGGACTAATTGGTAAAGCGGCATCTCACGGCTGCATAAGAATGAAAAACGAGGACATAATAGAGTTGTTCGATATTGTGGAATTCGGGACATTGGTTGAAATTCAAAAATAAGAAAAATCTGTCGTTTAGTATTTGATTTATGAAACTAAAAAAACTTACATTTTTTTGACGATTGAAGCTACGGGGTTGATTTTTTAGGTAAAATGTGGTAATGTTTCCTTATGGAAATAGTGAAAAACGTTTTTTCCATAAAACTCCTATTCAATCGTGCTTTCCTTCTTGTTGGTAAACACCTAACTTTAATAGACACAGGTTTCCCGTGTCAGGCAAAACGCATTATCCATTTCATTCGCAGTATAGGCAGGAAACCCGATGAACTCACACTAATCATACTCACCCATCACCATATCGATCATAAAGGAAATGCGCGTGCACTCAAAAAACTCACCGGGGCAAAGATTGCCGCGCACTCTAATGATGCACCAATTATAGAAGGTAAAGAACATTCTTACAAAATGAATAGATCATGGTGGGTGAAGTTGCTACTTTTCGTAACCGAACTTGTTTTTCGAAAAGAAAGCGTGAAAGTGAATAAAAAACTTAAGAATGGTGATATAATAGATAACCTTGTTGTGTATCACACACCAGGTCATACGAAAGGAAGCATCTCACTCTATCTTAAAAACCGAAAACTTCTATTTTGCGGGGATACGGTCCCTTATACACTTGGAAAGCTTAAGAAACCGAATCCTTATACAATCAATCATAACAAGGAATTTGAATCTTTGAAGAAACTGTCTGAACTCGAATTTGATATGCTGCTTCCAAACGATTGCAGGATGGTTTTAAACCACGGGAAAAAATCATTGGTAGAGTTCTGTAGTAAATGAATAAGGAGGTTATTCAATATGAAAGAACCAATAAAATCGATAAGGGGAAGAGAAATATTGGATTCCAGAGGAAATCCAACTATCGAAGTAGAAATCGAACTGAATTCGGGTATTATCGGGTTTGAGTCAGTACCCTCTGGAGCTTCAACGGGCACACATGAAGCAGTGGAATTGAGAGACAAAGATTCTAAGCGCTTTGGTCGAAAAGGCGTATTAAATGCAGTAAGGAACATTAACTCAATTATAGGACCTGCATTGCAGGGAAAAGACATCACGGCACAGAAAGAACTTGACGAACTTATGTGTGAACTGGATGGAACTCAGAATAAAGGCAAACTTGGTGCAAATGCAATATGCGGAGTATCTATGGCTATCGCAAGAACCGCATCAAAAGCTTGCGGGGTTCACCTTTACGAATATCTTGCCGATTCCAATACCATTAAAATTCCAGTTCCAATGATCAATGTAATCAACGGTGGTGTTCATACCCTTATGCAAGGACCCGATTTTCAAGAATATATGATTGTCCCCTATGGTGCGAAAAACGTAAGAGAGGCATTACGATGGGCAAGCGAAACATACCACACTTTGAAAAAAATCCTGAGGGATAGAGGACTAAGTATAAGCGTAGCAGATGAAGGTGGATTTGTTCCTACTATTAACTCCAATGAGGAACCCATCGAGCTTATTATAAATGCAATCGAAAAAGCTGGATACAGTCCAGGTAAACAAATAGGAATATCCCTTGATATTGCAGCAAGCTGCTTTTTCATTAAATCAAAATACAGACTCAGGATAGAAAATGAAGAACTCATCGCCGAAGAAATGATCGAGCTTTACCAGAACCTTGTCCGAAAGTATCCGATTATATCCATCGAGGATGGACTTGCAGAAGACGACTGGGCAGGTTGGAGAAAACTCAATAAGAAAATTGGTAACCATATAGAACTTGTAGGCGATGACCTTTTTGTTACAAATGTCGAGCGAATCAAGAGAGGAATTAAAAGAAAAGCTGCAAATTCAGTTCTTATCAAAATCAACCAGGTTGGCACTATTACCGAAACAATCGAAGCCATTAATCTGGCAAAGAAAAATAACTGGGGTTTTGTTGTTTCCCATAGAAGCGGAGAAACAGTCAGTTCCTTTATTTCCGATTTTACCGTTGCCATGGGAGGAGGAAGATTAAAGACCGGTGCACCCTGTCGTGGAGAGAGAGTTGAAAAATACAACCGACTTATGAGAATCGAAGAACAACTGGGTGAAAAAGCCGTGTATGCCGGAAGAAATTCTTTTCTAACAGCATTTGGGGAGCAATAGATAGCATCCACAAAAACGACAAAACGGGCTTTCACCCCGCTTTTTTCCTTGACGAGTTACGAAATATGGTTTATATTAATTTCTTAATGTAAAGCGTGATTCAGACATAGGGCTCAATAATGAGAGAATATTCAACAAAACTGGGAAATGGATTTGAGTTCCTGGTTTTATTTTTGGGTGTAAAGTAGAAATGGAGGTGGATAGGGGCTGGTGTCTCTACTGGACTTCAAATCCAGTTGTCCTCAGACGGGGACGGTAGGTTCGATTCCTACACACCTCCGCCAATAAGGGCAGCGAATAGCAAACAGCACGAGAAACGAGAGAGGAGTGAAACGGAGTATCGGTGAAAACGGAAATGCACAGAGATTCTTAAATAAATTCAGAATGACAATCCTTGCAGAACAGTAATGGTAAAAGAAACATTGGAGGATGAAGAATAAATGAATGAAGATATGACCCAATGGCTTTAAAAAAAGGAAGGAAGTAATATGAAAAAGAGTCCTATATTCAATGAAATAATTAACCTACTTGAAGAGGACGAGAAAACACAGGTATGGTTACTTGATAAAATAAAGGCAATAATGACACAGGATGGCGATAGGGTGTTTTCGAATCTGCTTAAGGTCTTCACTCACCTGGAGATAGATCCGAAAGAAGCAGAAAAAACATGGTCTGAAATCCTTAAACACAGACAGAGTATGAGTAAAACGCTGAAAAGGAATGTTGCTTTAAGGGTTGCAATGCTGGATTACTTCATATCCATCAACAGACAAATTAAAAATCCGAAGATAATAGAAATAGAAATCTTTGAGAAAATCGAAAAATCCTTAATAACGGATGACCTTACTGGGCTTTATAATAAACGCTTTTTTATTGAAACTCTGTACAGAGAGGTCCAAAGGTCAAAACGATACAGCCAGGATCTCTCCATAATGTTTATTGATATCGATGATTTTAAGAAGTGTAATGACTTTAAGGGTCATACTTTCGGTGATAAAGTTCTTAGGAGCGTAGCAAACATCATACGAAATGCTCTTCGTGAAGTAGATTATGCCTGTAGATTTGGTGGCGATGAGTTTGTAGTTATACTACCAGAAACAAGAGGTCGAAAAGCGGTAATAGCCGCAGAAAGGCTGAGGAGAAGTGTTGCAAAGAAAAATTTCCTGCAAAAAGGAAAGTACCACACCACGGTTAGCGCAGGCATAGCAACTTTCGGTGTAGACGGCAATAGTCCAGAGGAATTGATCGAAAATGCTGATACGGCCCTTTTTAGGGCAAAGAACGATGGAAAAAACAAAGTTTATATCTTCTTCAAAGAGAAAAGGGAATTTGCTCGCATTTCCGCTGATTGGAATGTATCGTACACAATTGTTGACAAGAAAACAAAAAAAAAGGCAAAAATAAAAAACGTTGGTGGTGGAGGATTATTGTTCGAAGACAAAAAACCTCTTCCCATATCTTCAATCATCGAAATAACTTTCACTCCTCCGTTCAAAAGAAAACAAATAACTGCGACGGCAAGGGTTGTTCGCCTTGAAGTAAAGGAAAAGGGAACTTTTGACATCGGGATATTCTTCCTAAAGATAAAACCAAATGACAAGAAAATGATTATTAGATATGCCGGGCAATCGTGAATTCTACAGTCTAAATACGCAATTTATCTAAGTTTTTCTTCTCTATTTTTTCAACTTTCACAGATTTTGATTTTTTCTTATCTTTCCAGTAGTTGACATTTCCTTTTTCTTCCGGGCAGTCACTATATCTAAGGCATATTGACGCTGCTATTCTAACATCATCTTTACTTCTCGAATCTTGTAGTAATGCGATGGGACCAACAAATGTTTCTACTTCCATACAAATATCTTCAGCTGTAGATAGTGAAAGAATAATGCCATTCTCTTTCTCGTTTCTTCCAACTGTAACCTTCGCACCACCTTTTAATCTGAAATGTCTCCCGTATCTAAGAATCGTAATTTGTCTTAAAGAGCATTCATTATGCTTGAATGCATCTCTGAGTTTCCTTGAAAACATCAAGTCTGTGAGAAGACACCCTCCGGCTGGAGTTGGGTAGTTCTGTATTCCGAAACTTCCTGCCAGTTCTATCTGTGCTTTTCTTGAACGACCTTGAAACCCAAACAATTTCTCTCTATCTACTAAACCATTTTCTTCCGGAATTGTTACTTTCAGGACTTTCGCTGAGAGTGGTCTGATTATTTTTCCTGAAAGATCAGATTCCCTTTCAATTAACATCAACGCTTTCTTATTCTGTGTCATTGGTCTTTCTCCCAGCACTTCTCCAGTAATTATAAACTGTCCGCCTATTTCCTCCAGGTATCTATTTGCTTCCTTAAGCATTAGAATCCTGCAATCTACGCACGCGTTCATATTCTTGCCATAGCCGAACCTTGGATGTTTAATTAATTCGATGTATTCCCTGCCGAATGTTTTAAACTTCAGACTTATACCATATTTCCCGGCAGCCTCTTGAATATCCTTAATGTGTCTCCTGCTGGGCATATAAAACGGTGTTATGTAAGTTATCGCATGCATTTCAATTTGTAAATCAAGCATGGTCTTCACAGCAAGCAAACTGTCAAGTCCACCTGAAAATAGTGCAACCGCTTTGATCTTTTTCATTTTGAGACGAGACCCTTAATATCATTGAAAAAGGGGAGTGTTAAACACTCCCCTTTTTGGTTACTGCTGATCCCTTAATCAAGGAGTATTAGTTTTCCCTTAGCGTTTATTCCTTCTCCTTGCATTTTTATGAAGTAAATACCCTGTGGTATTCTAACTCCTGCTTTTCCTTTTCTATTCCAAGACAATTTGTGATTTCCAATGCTGAATTCTCCCTGTGCAATAGAGGATACCTTTCTGCCTGATACATCATATAGTCCAAGCGAAACATCGGCTTTCTTCGGAATAACGAAATTGATAGAAGTAGAATTTCTTGCTGGATTCGGATTGCATCTCACAAAACAATTTACAGGAACAATTTTTACAACAGGGGTTTCATTGACACCAGTGCCATGATATAGTATCACAACTTCTGGGTATGGGTTCTCATCAGGGTCATTCGATGTTATCCAGAGCGTATCATAGTAATTCCCGGGCGACAATCCTGATGTGTCTATAATAACTCCTACACCCTGTGAATCACCGACTGCAACGTTGAAAGCTGTGGGTGAAACCGAAGTTATCCAGGAAGCGGCTTTTGTAATATTCGTCACTATCAGTGTCGCTGTTCCTACATTCTTGCAGTAGAAATTACCTGTTACAGAAGCACTGCCAATTGCATTTACAGCATTAAGAGCATTTATCAGCCCTGCTCCAAAGTAATTATCCCTTCCGACAGAACCAAGGTCAAGACAAGTTAATTCTATGATGCTATCGAGTTCCTCGGGTGTTAGAGACGGGTCTTTTGAAAGCATCAGTGCAATTACACCTGTTAGATGCGGACATGCCATTGATGTTCCTTGCCATCCTCCCACATAGCCATTGTTGTTAGCGTAGTTAAGAGAAGTAATTCCAGGGCTTCCACCAGGTGCACTGACATCGGGCTTAATAAGCCCCGTTGGATACTGATATTCATACCATGGGCTGAAGAACCACTGGGTTGCTCCATGACTTGAAAATGATGCCAATGTGTTGCTCTGATTGGTAGCACCTACTGCCATTACTGAACTGTGCCCTTCACCTCCATACCACGGGGCCGGACTATTAGCAGGTATTCCTATGTCGTAGGGGACAGCATAATGGCCACCATAACCATCACCATTACCAGCCGACGTTGAAAATACAACTCCCGCAGTCATACAATTATCTACCATATATCTATTCTGTGTGCTCAGGTAATTCCAGCTGCCTCCAGCCCCAGTACTATCCCATCCTGCCGACATACTGAGTACATCCGCATTCTGGGTAAGCGCAAAGTTAACCGCATTCTGCAACACCGAAAGATTTCCTGGAACTGCCCTCAAACACATAACCTGCGCATCCGGTGCAACGCCTGTTTGCGTTCCTGCTGTACCATCACCTGCTACGGTTCCTGCAGTATGGGTACCATGCCCATCTTGGTCCATCGGGTCGTTATCGTTATTAATAAAATCATATCCATGGTTAGGATAAGAACCACCTCCATCCCAGAGATGGTCAGCCAAATCCACATGGTTATAGTTTACACCTGTATCCACATGACCGTCAATGATATTTTGACCCGTGTATCCAAGTCCCCACACATCGTCTGCATCTATTTTAGTAACATTCCAGACGATTGCTCGTCCATCGGGAAGACCCATCGAAGAACTACCTAAACCTCTGTAGTCGGTTGTTTTGGAAAGTTTATTATCTAACCAGATAACTGCAATATTAGGATAATTTGCAGCCTCAGAAATTACTTCTTTTGTTGCATTCATCCCAACGGAGTTGGTTAACCATAGCTGGCTTAACCTTTCAACTTTTCCGAAGCTTTCTAATTCATGCAGGTAATTCATCACATTTGCCTGATATTCTGTGGAGAAACCCTTAAGCGTAGTTATTGTAAAATGTCTTCTCTCTGGTTTGGACATTTCTTTTACGCATTTCCGTAGAAAATCACTATCAATTAGCTTATCAAATTCAATAATAACTGGAATAAGTTCAACTGATGAGGAACTTTCCATTTTCTGTTGTAGTTCTCTATCGATTTTGTTGGGATAATTTCTATATGTGTATTCAAGCATGATTGCATTATCCTTTGCATAAAAAGCAAGAGGGTTTGGGTTACATTCAATATCCGGATCTCCTCCTCCTTGATTAACGAATACACATAGCTGCCAGTTGTAATCCAGACCATAAGTCTGAAGTTCACTCCAGCTACCACTCAACATTACCCAGTCTCCCTTTCCATCAACCGCTGGTCCCGCATCTACACCAAAAGGAAATACACCACCACCAGACTGGTATATCTCTACAGATGCCCATAGATCGCCAGAACCCGATATCGTAACAGGGCTGGATAGAACTACATAAACCCATTCTGGTACAGTGGATGTGTAAGCTTCTGATGTTAATACGCCACCCGGCTGTGTCGAGGAACCGTTGTCATAAATCTTAATTACGTTGTTCAGAGGAGTTGTATCGTAATGGTAAAATTTGATAGCTACTATTTCCCATCCTGCATACGCACCGAGCTCCGCTGGAGTCATTCTGATGGCTCCTTCCCATGTCCCGGCACTTGTGAGACCGATGGAATTGTAGCCAACGAGTGTTCCAAAATACAAGCTGTCGTCGTAGCGTGAACCTAGAGGGATAACTTTAATCTTTGAAAGTGATGGATTGGGATTGAGTGCAAACGGTATGGATTTCATTGCAGATTGAAAAGCTGGTTGTTTTGTATTTGAATTCTGATCGGCTGCCGAGATGAAGGAAACGCATAATAACGATATTGTAAGACACAAAAATAGTTTTCTAACCATTTTCCCCTCCTTAACTACTAAGTTTCCTAAATATAAATTCACCTCCTTTCGTCATATAATTATACCATTGTTTCGCTTTTTGTCAAATCCTTTTTCCCTGCAAAAATCCATACCCAGAGAATAATTACAATACCAATCGTTACTGAGGAATCGGCGAGGTTAAAAACAGGCCACTTGAAATTGCGCACGCCTATCTCGATAAAATCCACGACCTGTCCCATTCTAAGTCTATCGATTAAATTGCCCAGCGCACCACCAATTATCAGTACAAGACCAATATAAATCAGCGTACCTTCCGCTTTTAATCTTACGAAGTAAAGCAAGAGTAAAATGGTTGCTATGGATGTTAATATCACCATAAAAAGAGGAGAGCCAACCGGAATACCAAATGCTGCATTGGGATTCCTGACGTATACTATTCTAAGAATATTTTCGATAACCTGTAATGATTGTCCCAAATACATTGTTTTCGAAATTATAGCTTTTGAAAGTTGGTCAAGAGATATAATGCTCAGCATAATGATGACGAACACCTTCCACTTTTTTCTCATCTGCCCCGTGCTTGTTTCTCTTCCAATTCCTTACACTGAATACAGAACTTAGCATATGGTTTCACTTTCAGTCTCGCTTTCTCTATACACTTTCCACACTTTTCACATTTTCCATAAGATTTATTTCGTATTTTTTCAAAGGCTTCCTCTATGAGCAACAATCTGTTTCCAATACCCGTTGCAACGATAGATTCCTCTTCTTTTTCAGCAGTATCGGTCCCACGGTCTGCCATATGCCAGGGATAAGCAAAACTTTGTGAAGGTGTATCGATTTTTTGCTCCAAGCTATTGAGCTCTTTCGTGAATTTTGCCTTTGTATCCAGAAGAAGGTTGTAAAAAATCTTTAATTCCCTTTTGTTCATTCATCCTCCTTAATGATATCATAACATTTTCTACAAAGACACGGATGTTCCTTAAACTGTCCTACTGTCTCCGAGTAAATCCAGCATCTCTTACATTTACTTCCTGAAGCTTTTATTACCTTAACACCAATATTATCGTCTTCTTCTTCGAAATCCGTTTTACGGTTAAAATCAATTACTTCGACCTGGGAAACGATAAAATATTCCGGGAGATTTATGTTAAGATCCTCAAAGAACTTTCTGGTCTCATCGTTCTTAACGTAAATTAGCAGTTTCGCTTCGAGTGCATTTCCAATATATTTTTCCTTTCGCTTCCTTTCGAGAGCTTTGTAAGCAACATCTCTAAAGTCCTTTAAATTTCGGAATCTTTCCTCCAAATTTTCGTCTATCCACTCACTTTTTATTTCAGGGAAAAAACCGATGTGTACACTTTCCTCAAACGACCTAAACTGTGGGAAATTTCCGCGGATTTCTTCAGCTGTAAAAGCAAGAATGGGTGATATAAACAGCAGCAAATGTTTCGCAAGTTCGTAAAACACGGTTTGTGTGGACCTTCTTTTTGTAGAATTTTTTGCATAAGTATACAGACGGTCTTTCATTATGTCAAAATAATAATGTGATAACTCCGAAGTGCAGAAGTTATGGTATTTGTGAGTAACTCTATTAAATCCAAAATTTCTGTAGTCTTCAACAATCTCCCTGCTCAACTTTGTCAGTTTCGAAAGAATAAGTTTGTCAACTGGGAATAAATCTTTATACTCAACAGCATTCAAAGAAACTTCGAAATCGTATAAATTGCCAAGCAGGAATCTAAAGGTATTTCTTATTTTCCTATATATGTCAATTGTATTATCTAATAATTCTTCACCAAATGCAACATCAGCACTATAATCGATTGAAGCAAACCATAATCTCAGGATATCAGCACCCAATTTTTTGCATATGTCGTTCGGTGAGACAATGTTACCCAATTTTTTGGACATTTTTTTCAAACTTGGGTCAAGAACCAATCCGTGGGTTAGTACCGATCTGAAGGGTGTTGTATCATCAATGGTCTTACTAACTATGAGAGAAAGCTGAAACCATCCCCTATGTTGATCCACTGCTTCAAGATAAAGGTCTGCAGGCTTTTTCAAATTTTCCCTCCGTTCGAGAACCGCTTTATGGCTCATAGATGCATCGAACCAGACATCAAAAATGTCGTTTTCTTTTCTGAACTTCTTCCCATTACATTGAGGGCAACGAAAATTGTGGGGAAGAAATGTTTCAATTGGCTCAGTGAACCAACTGTCTGCTGTCTTCTCTCCTACGACTCTTACTACATTATCGATGACTTCCTGGCTCAGTATTTGCTTTCCACAATCTTCACAGTAGAGCGCCGGTATGGGAACACCCCATGCCCTCTGCCGTGACAGAGTCCAATCCGGTCTTGTTTCCACCATATTGTGAATTCTTTCTCTACTCCATTCTGGAATCCACCTCGCAGAATCAATAGATTCCAGCAGTCTTTCCCTCAAGTTTCTATGGTCGGTATTCAAAAACCATTGTTCCGTTGCTCTAAATATCAGTGGATTCGAGCATCTCCAACAATGTGGGTAAGAATGTTTTATTGTGGTTTCAAATAAAAGAATTTCTTTTTGCTTAAGAAGATTCAATATGTCTTCGTTTGCATCGAATACCAATTTCCCCTTGACAAATCTCACCTCATCCGAGAATTTCCCCTCATCGTCGACAGGTGAAACCACAGGAAGACTATACTTGAGTCCTATCTGGTAATCTTCGTAACCGTGACCTGGTGCAATGTGGACACATCCTGTCCCAGTTTCCATATCAACGAAATCGGCAAGAATCGTTCTAGAAGTTTTCCCTTCAAAAATTGGTTGTTTTACCTTGTAATCTTCCAATTCGGAACCCTTTATCTCCTTGAGAACCTCAAAGGATTCAATCCCAAGAACTTCACTAACCCTTTTGAAAAGAGGTTTTGCAACAATATAGTTTTCCTTTTCCCATTTAAACAACAAGTATTTCTCCTTCGGGTGAACTGCCACTGCGACATTTGCAGGAAGCGTCCATGGAGTTGTTGTCCAGATAATAAATGAAACCGGAAGTCCAGTAGAAAAATCAATAATGGGAAACTTTACATATATCGACGGAGAAGTATGTTCACCGTACTCAACCTCTGCTTCCGCCAATGCTGTTTTACAGGTAGGACACCAATGGATAGGTCGTAGCCCTCTATAAATGTATCCATTTTTAACAATTTCCCCGAAACCCTGGATAATTTCCGCTTCATAACTCGGATTCATTGTGAGATATGGATTTTCCCAATCTCCCATAACACCTAACCTGGGAAATTCCACCTGCTGGATACGAAAGTACTTTTCTGCATAATTTCTGCATGCCCTTCTTATTTCCATAATAGAAGGTTTCACTTCTCTTGATTTGATTTCTTTCATCACATTGTGTTCTATTGGCATTCCATGACAATCCCATCCCGGCACAAACGGAGAATAGTATCCCATCATAGAAAAAGACTTAATCACAAAATCCTTCAATATTTTATTAAAGGCTGTTCCTATGTGAATGTGTCCATTTGCATAGGGAGGTCCATCATGCAGAATAAAAGTTTGTTTTCCTTCCCGCTTCTTTAGAATTTTCTCATATATTTTCTGTTCTTTCCAGAATTTTAGTATTTCCTCCTCTTTTTGAGGAAGATTCGCTTTCATAGGGAATGTGGTGAACGGCAGATTCAGGGTGTTTTTGTAATTCACAAATTTACTCCTTTTCCGTCAGTCTCAGAAATGCTTTCACTTTTTCATTATCGGGCGAGAATGTCAAAGTTTCTTTTAGCAAAGCTTCTGCTCTGTCTTTTTCTCCTTTTCTATAATAAGCAACTGCGAGTTTTATTCTCGCATCGATGTACTTTGGATTTATGTTAACAACCTCGTTGAGTTCACTTATAGCCTTCTCCAATTTTCCCATTTTGATATACGTATTTCCGAGAAATGTTTTGATATCAAGGAACTGCGGAGCGATTACCAAAGCTTTTTGAAATTCCTTTTCAGCATTTTCCAATTCCTCTATCTCCAGATAGGTTATTCCAAGCTCTTTGTGAGCATTCGCGAGCTTCGATTTCATCCCTTTCGTTAGTTTTCCTTCAACCTTTTCAAGTTTCATCGCCTTTTCGTATTCATTCACCGCCTCTGTATATTTTCCCATTTCATTGTAGGTAATGGTCAGGTTTAGATGTGCATCAATATACTTGGGATTCAACTCCAAGGCTCTCTTGAACGAGTTTACTGCCTTTTCATATGAACCAAGCATACTATACATTAAACCTAATCGATTGTGAATGTCAGGGTAACTTGGTGCTTCCTCGCTTGCCTGCCTGATGAGCGTGATGGCCTCGTTAACCCTTCCCTGGTCAAAAAGTGTTATTCCTCTGCTTATTTTCTCCTTGAGTTCCGGGTTCATAATTCCTCCGATTATTGACTACTTTTGTGAGAATAGAAAAGGTACATTAACCCACCTATAATTGCTGTAACGATTGCAGGTTCAAGAAAACTCTTAAATGACATACCCTTTTTCAATGTCACCGTTTTTAGTGCCAAATATGCTTTTTCTGAAATAGTATTATGCAACGATTCTTCAATCTCTTTTGCCAGTAAAATCTCGCCGGTCTTTGGTTCTATTAATCTGTATGAGATTTTAATCTTTGCAAGCCTTTCAACTGTAGGTTCAGCAAAAAAATGTTCCTTTTTCCGCGCATTTACAACTTTTTCGATAATCAAGTAGGATAAGACAGTTCTTTGAGTATCTTCCTTATCCTTTGCAAAAAACACATGGGCAGAAGATTTCCTTAACTCGCTGTTCAGGCTTTCTATGAGAACGAACTCTGCACTCCTATGGTCTGCATTAGAAGTTTCCCACACGCAAACCTCTTTGGTACCGCTTGTCAGGATGTCAAAAGCAATTCTTTTACCTGCATTAGCGAAACAAACATTTAACATTCCATCATCTGTCATTACCTCACTCTCTTCTCCTGACGACGAATATGCAAAGAAGAAAAGAAAGATGAAAAGAACTCCAATTTTCATAGCCTGGGATTATAGTTAAAAAATTTGCGAAAGTCAAGAATTTTTTGGCCTTAGATGGACAAAACTCACCCAACCAATCAGATTATCCTACACGAAATTAGATCCAGCAAATTTTATTTAATTTCTCTCAAAAGCTCTTCTATAGCTCTTTTGAGTTGATTATCGCTAACTTTTCCATCCATCTCAGGAGTATTTGCAACATAAATATCTGGTTCTACAGGTGAATTTTCCAGACTCCTGCCATTAACTCTGAACCATCCGGTACCCGGTACCCTGAATATCGTTCCGTCGAGTAATCGTATGTTATTTGTCCCTATCACAGCTCCAAATGTTGGTACACCAACGACTTTTCCCAGTCCAAGTTCTTTAAAAGCTGAAGGGAAAATTTCCGCATCACTGTAGCAATATTCATTGATTAGCATAATCGTTGGTTTGTCATATCTAAAAAGCGAACTATATTCTTTTTTTCCACCCCTTTTAACCGAGTAAGCATAAGGAGTTGTTCTTCGAAGTATTGTAAGGAGTTCATCGTGAATATGCCCTCCCCCATTATATCTTATGTCTATTATTAGTCCGTCTCTACCCATCTCCTTGTAAAGGTCTTTTTTGAATGTTCTCAAATTCCATCCTCCCATTCCAGAAATGTATAGATAGCCTAATTTACCATTCGTCGTATTGTGAACAAAATCCTTATTTTGGCTGACCCAGTTTTTTTCAACAAGTTTCAGTATTGCCCCCGGGTCTTTTGGTTCAATCTTGATTTCCCTGCTTTTTCCTTCGCTAAAAATCCTTAGTTTTATATCTTTTCCATTTTTCCTACGCAGAAGTGAATAGAAGTTCTTGCCCTGGTCAATTTCCTTTCCATTTATGAATGTGATGATATCACCTTTCTTGATACCAAATTTATTCCCAGCAATAGGCGATTCTGGAACCATATCTTTAATCTTTACCCCTTTTCCTTTGTATTCAAAGTCGTAGATAATTCCAAGTGCACCTGTTGTCTCGCTTTTACCTTCTCTTTTCCATACTCCAAGATGGGAAGCGTTAAGTTCTCCTATCATCATTGAAACAACGCTGTTAAAACCTCTGGATGTTCTCATATGAAGAGCAAAATTCTTATATTTTATATACATATCTTGCCAGTCAATACCATGAAAATTGCTATCGTAGAATCCATCCTGCAATGCCCACCAGGCTTCGTTGAACACTTGTTCCCTTTCCTTGTTCCTGTCGACTTCCATCTCCACACTAAATCGTAATGGCTTCGATTCTGCCGTTGCAATTTCTGCATTCGAGATTCTTCCTTCTCCTGATAGATAATAGACACTTTTTCTATCTTCAGAAACAAAAAACATTGTCGGGTTCACATTGGCTTTTGTAACTCTCTTGAGTTGCTTCCCTCTCCAATCTATTGTCCATATGTCGTTTTTGCCCTGTGATTCAGAATGAATTGCAAATTGTTTCCCATCAGCTGACTGCGCAACATAATTGTAGTATCCTGACATTTTCGTAACCGTATGAGTTCTTTCCTCGATATCCTGGAAATCAATGGAAACTTCTACGCTTTTTGAAACGCTATCTTCTTCCGTGTTTTCCCAGTATTCATCGTCTCTTTCCTCATCCTCTTTTTTGAGAAATATGTATTTCATCCAGAGATCACCAGTAGCATTTCGTGATGCGAATGCAATCCGTCTTCCGTCTGCGCTCCACATAGGTTTATAATCGTCGTTCGGATGGTTAGATATGTTTATGGGCTGTTTACTGCCATCTGCGGGAACGACAAAAATATCTTCCCTAAAACCAAGTACAGTTCTCGAAAATGTTACCCATTTACTGTCAGGAGACCAAGAGAACCATAGCACCTCGTTTTCAGGACATAATTTTCTACTATTTTTCCCTTTGTCGTCCATTATGTGCAGTTCTCTATTGTTCCTTAGATAGACGATTTTTTTGCCGTCTGGAGAAAAAACGGGTTTGATTTCTGTTCCATCGGAATCGGAAATTTTTCTACTGTCGAAAGTGAGTTCATCGTAAAACTTCTTCTCATTTTCAGGTTCAATCGTATATATATCCATATCTCCATCCTTCATTGAAGAATATAAAAGCATCTCCTTATCCGGATGCCAGGACACATATTTTTCTACATAAGGCGTGTTAGTTACCCTTGCAATCTTACCTACCTTATAACCTTTTTTAATTTGTAGAACAAAAATATCACCATGAACGCTAAACGCGATTTCCTTTTCGTCCGGTGATAATGCAAATTCAGATGCATCTTTGCTGAATACCATTAAATTTTGTCGGTTAACCTTGTAATCTTCCGTAACCTTAATGTTTATTTTACTCTTTTCAGCAGTTTCGATTTCATAAATGTATAAATTGCCAAAACATTCATAAACTACATTTCTTCCATCAAAAGACATTTCTGGAAAATGAATATCCTCGGTTTCAAAGCTAATCTGCTCCGGTAATGTTCCATCGGATTTCGCTCTCCAGATATTGTTCGTCAAATTTTTCCCTCTGTTACTTAGAAAATACAGTTTCTGGTCAATTTCAGAATACATTGGATAGCTATCTCTTCCTTCAGAATTTGTAATCCTCTGTGATTTCCCATCCGTCAGTGATTTAAACCATATTTCGCTGTCAGTCCCCCCTCTATATTTTCTTCTCCACCACGCAGAACCTCCTCTTACATAATAAAACTTTTTGCCATCCGCAAGGAAACAGACTTCCTGTGTTCTGAAATCGGTTATCTGAATTGGAAGTCCGCCCTTAATAGAAATTTTGTAAAGCGCAGATGCAAATGTATTTCTTCTTGAAGAAAAGAGTATGTAATTCCCATCAGGTGTCCATCCATACAGGATATCAGTGGTTGAATAGTAACTGAGTCTCTTTGGAGGTTCACTTCCATCTGAAGAAATAACACAGATGTCTTCATTACCCCATCTATCGGTCTCGAAGGCAATCCACTTTCCATCTGGTGACCAGAATGAGCGGCTTTCATACCCTTCACTGTCTGTTAATCTTTCTGCTTTTCCTCCACCGGAATCGACAATCCAGATGTCTCCATAGTAAGAGAAAGATATTTTCCTGCCGTCCGGGGAAGGTGCAGGAAATCTTGCCCCCCAAACTTCGCCTGCAGAAGCTTTTCCATGAAGACATAGTAAAACCAAAAATCCTAATAATAAAAACCTTAAGTTTTTCATAATGCCAGTATAAAGTATTTTTGCGGATTTGTCAAGCAATTCACAAATGACACCAGACAAATCGAAAGTAGAATTAAGCAGTGTATCTTTGCACTTAAAAATCATCCGCGGGAGATAAAATATAATGTGGAAAGAGGGAGAGAAAAGAGATGTTTATATAACGGTAAAAGTTGAGACAG